>Ga0209489_104597_pt1 | contig 25220 bp, 10 predicted proteins | sample SiratrowhiteBW_FD_187527 | JGI IMG/M metagenome (GOLD analysis project Ga0209489, IMG submission 187527) | Root nodule microbial communities of legume samples collected from California, USA - Siratro white BW (SPAdes) (version 2) | ecosystem: Host-associated > Plants > Roots > Nodule | place...
AAAGGACCACACAAGTAAAATAATTGAAGACCTAACTAACAGAAAACAAAGTCTGGAGATTCTAAGATCTCCACCAGACACATGCACATATATAGGCAAGTAGGGAGAAAGACAAATATTACATTTGGCACCTTCTATGACAACTTTCAGTTTGAAAATTTCTTTCGTGTCACCTATATGATAGAACCCAATTTACATGTCACACAGTGAAAAGTAAGTTTTGTTCTTTAGTCATGCATAACGAAATTAGTTTTTTATAAATATTATTTTTATATAGACTCAAATATGTTTTTAGTTTCTCAATTTTATCTAATTATTTTTTGTCTAAAATATATAGAAATTAGTCCTTTAAATAACATAATTGTTTTTTTCTTTACAGTCCTTCCGAAAAAAAAAAAAACTAAAAAAATTAGTTCTTCAAAGAAACAGACACACTCACTCATCAAATCAATCTCATTCCTTAGAGGAAATAAAACTCATTAGATTAAATGAATACTCTCAAGCCAAGATTCTTGTTCTCTCTCTCACTTGCCCAACTAGTTTTATTGTTCAAAGGAAACATATATGTAGCTCATTTTCTTGTTCACAATAGAGATTTAATAAGAGTTTATAAAAATAAATAAAAAAGAAAAACTAATATGATCACACACAATTGATTGTGTCCCAGTTAGCCACGTAAGCAGCAACTCTAATAAAGTAAGCAAAAAACGATCATTAAAAATTTTATAGGACTAATTTTTGTAGAAAGGACTAAAAAAATAACTATGCTTTTTAGAGAGCCAATTTCTATATATAAAAAAAATGTCTTAAAAAGACAATTGTGTATAAAAAACATATTTAAATCTTTTATAGATAAACATATATAAGATAGGTTGTCTTAAAAAAGAAATAGAAGAGTGTAAATAGCAAGGGCAAAAGGAAGTGACCTATAGAAAGGGCACCCCACAAGAAAGAGTACGTGTTGTAAAGGCCCAAAAAGAAAAATGAGGTGAAAATAAGCAATATGAATGAATGAATATGGTTAGTGATGAACATTGGAAATTGAGGGGTGACAGCATATCGTGCGCACTGCTGTCCTTTTTTGGCCTATCTTTGAGTCATGTGCTAATGCACTCTTGCACATGGCTTATTCCCTTCTTTCCCTTTCAATTATATAGCTCTCACTCTCCTTTGGGACCCCACTCTTAACCACCCAACCCATGTGATTGCCCTTCTCACAATTACTAATCTCTCCTCCCTCCCCATTTTCTCACTAATTATCACATGCATGCATTTTTATCTTTCTTATCATTATTTCCTCCTTCACTACAAACAAAACAATGGTAGTATAGTAACAATAAATGCCTTTGGTTGCACCCCGGATATGGTTGGTTTCCCATGCCACTTTTGAATCATTTTCAAATCATCAAACCATTCACTTTTACTTGGTTTTTGTGTCTATCCCTCATAGGATTTTCTTCAATGAAATTGTCCTCTAGCTTTTACTTTCAATTTACTTTATACAACTTCTAATTAATCTAATGCTACCTTTATCATTTTGGAGAGTTATGAGCTTTGTCATTAGTGGCATCACTATGGTGATGTACCACACTAATTAATGAACTCATCTAATGTTTGGTTTATTAGAATCACAACATTAATTTTCAGTTGAGCTGGTTCATAAAAGGTGTAACAGTAAAAAATTGGGAAAAATAAGTCAAAAACTTATTCAAAGCGGTTCAATCAATTTCTTAATAGTTTTTTTTCTTCTCTTAAAAATGTAAAGTATTTGTTATTCTTTAAAAGAAAAATAACTTTTTTACCTTTTAAGAACATCATTATTCATTATTTGTAAGTTTTAAGTGTGTTTTGAATGTTAAAAAAGTTTGGTTATTTAAATTTTTGAACATTATGGAATGATATTTCTTTAATGTTACTTTTTATATTATTCAATTATCTGTATTACTTTAGTTAATATCGGTTCAACAACTGCAATTAAACCAAATATCTTTGGACACGTCTTTTGATTAGTTCAATGACGATGCAATTTTTAAAATATAGCTTAACAATACCATTTTAACTTAATAATTGGTAGAAAGAAGAAACAAATATATACTTTTCATTAGTTTGTTTAATGAATTGAAAGACTGGATTTTGTTATCTTATGTAACCTTTTATTTTCAGCCATGCTAAAAGGTCAATCATCAGAAATAATTATTAGTAAATATATTCTATACAAGATACATTTTTACTTAGCATAAATTTTCATTATTTGATTCAAATTAACACTCCATCTAAATAGAGGGGTGTAAAGGAATATTATCACTCGATTGACTTTAATGCTTCCCTTTCTGTTATTGTTGAGTATATTGTTGATTGATATATGTTCTTTCAATTTGGCAAGTTGTAATGCATTATATTTTGCTATTCTTTTATAACTTTCATGAATATAATTTTTTTTCTTTTTTTGTGCTGAAATCATTCTGAGAGTAGAAAGATCACGCGCATACATAATGGTTATACATATATTTATTTTCTCTTTCATTATTTGAAGAGCCATGTGTTGTATTTTTCAAGAATGAATATAGTGTATGGTGCAGCATGAACAAGCAGTAAGTAAAATAAGATTATTTGAATGGTGCAAAAGTTTGGGATAAGAGGGTAGCACAACATAGCAATCAAAGGTACAAGAAGCTCACGTTATCATGAATACCAAAACAGGTGCTGGTACACATAATAAATACAATACACTATTATATTATATTTATTATATGGTAATAAATAAATAAAACACTGGAATCCAAAACTCCAATTATCCAATATGCTTGCTTTTCAGAGTTAAAAAGCCAACCAAGTCTATTTATAGCCCTTACAAACCACTGCATCTGAATCAAACCAAACGCACCAAACCATTTAGGCCTCTTAAACAAACACCTTCCCCACACTCTTTACTGTGTCTTTTTTCTCTCTCTTTCTCTACAAAGAGCACTTGGACCCTTTTGTGTAGTGCAATGGCCATGGCTAAGCTTCTCTGCGTTCTGCTTCTGGCTCTCCTTGCCATCTCCATGATCACAACTCAGGTTATAGTCCCTTCTAAAACAAACCATTACTACATTTGCAGGTTACATTGTTTGATAATATATATGCTCTAAGTCTAAACCTTGTTTGAAATTTACTTTTACTATGGTTTCAGGTTATGGCAAAAGATGCTGCTTATCACTTGGACCGAGTGAGTATCTCTTTTTCTTTGTTTCGAACATTTTCCACCACCCTTTTAGTCCCTAATCAGTAAAAACTGTTGTAGGGTCTAGAAGAACGTGTTCTTCAGTAATTTTAACGTAATACATGATTATAATATTTAATCTAAGAAAAGACAGTGATTGTGTGTCATGTGGAAAATTAGATCAGATCAATAGTAATGCAGTTTTAGAACATATATATATATATATATATATATAACAGCTGTTTTCAACTGGTTTGCAAATGTCAAAATTGAAAATTCATATCTTCACTATTTGTTTTCCATCAATTTTCAGAGTAATTATGGACCTGGGAGTCTAAGGAGCTCACGTGAGTAATCATACTCTTTATGATATTTTTACACTAAGTTTTACTATTTTTTCATCATGGTTCATGAACCAAAAGTTTGTGAAGGCTTTGAACTCACTTGCTTTCAACTATTTGAATTATGTGTGATCTGATTAGTCATGTTTGTAAATTTTGTTTGATCAGAGTGCCCATCTGAATGCACAAGAAGATGTAGCCAGACACAGTACCACAAGCCATGCATGTTCTTCTGTCAAAAATGCTGCAGAACTTGCCTATGTGTTCCTCCTGGCTACTATGGGAACAAATCTGTGTGCCCCTGCTACAACAACTGGAAGACCAAGCGTGGAGGACCCAAATGCCCTTGAAGTCATATAAACATGATTTCATCAACACTTTTTTATATTACTCAAAGTGGAATCACCAACTATGGCCATTGCTATATTTGTTTTGGGTAGCACCTAGTACAATTGGGTCTTCACTAAGACTACTATTAAATTAACCATCTTGTTCTATTCAGTGAAATTAATCCAATCATTAATTTCATGAAGAATCCTATATGTTAGTCCCCTTCCTAAACAAGTATGAGAGGGCTGTTCTTCTGGTTAATCAATTATCTTTGTCATTGTTCTATTTTTTAGTTTTATATATAATGAAGTTATTTTATAATGTCAGTCTTATATATAAAGTTTTGGGACAGACATGTCATATAGGCTAAAGGATCTGAAGATCCAACCTTATTTTAATTGTTGTACCTAGTGATTCTCTATAATTTCCTATGCTCCTGCGTGTAGAATCTGGCATCTGCATCAGAAGCAGGGCCACTAGTGTAGTGTATAAATAGTGATAGTTACAAATGTTATTATGTTATTGGACGAAAACAAAGAAAAAAATATACAAGGCCATATAAAATAATATTTGATGTACTGAAGGTTGGATATTTTGCAGACTCATAGTTTTTCAATAACTCAGGATAAAATTTATTATAACTTTACTAATATCGATAAGATTTTTTTTATAGTATTATCGACAAGATATATTACATTGACAATAGTTTAAAGAAATACAATCCAAAATAATTCACTTTACATATACGATAATCTACTATTTTCAATCGTTTATTAATGGGAAATTTATCTTATATACTTTTCCAATTGACTGCTCTCTCACTATTATGAATTCTTTTACTCTTTTTTCCTCACAATTTTAAAGATGTCACTCAATATTGAACTCCTTTTTTACACAATTTTACTCTTTCTATAGCCTATATCTTGAATTTCTCCTCACTAGATACCCAAAATGTCATTTTCAAGTAATCACTTTTTGTGAGAAAGAAGTAAAAGGTTTTTTTTTTTATGTGAACTATTGGAAGAAACTTCTCATCTCCAAGTACTCTTGCGAGTACAATTCTATCTCCTAATTTGAAACTATCAAGCTATTCAAATATAGTTTACAAAGATTAGCATAGTTCATTATAATAAATTGATGATTTGTATAGTGATTATTAAGTATGAATATAAATATGTAGGTAAATTTCTTATCAACCGAGACTAATATTTGTATGTGAAAACATAAAATTTACGATACTTTCTTTATATAATTCATTACCTATGGATTAAATTTGTATAAAGCATGGTGTCTTGAGATGGGAGTTTTGAAGAATTTTTTTCTTGGGTATTGTAATTTTATCTATAGGTAAGATAAATGGTTATTTATGTACAAATTTGGAAAAACAACAAATTTAACCAAATTAAATGTTAATTTATGTAAGCTTAATAAAGCTTAATAATGAGTTATGTATGAATTTAATGTACAAATACATTTATGTATTTACTTGATTGCACTTTGAACCTTTGATCTTGAGCTTTCATTTTAACTATTGCATTGACCTAGTTTTCCATTCATAATTCAGAGTATTCTTTAGAATTCAATTACTCTTTAAAACTTAACATTAGTATTTAGTCACATGTATCTATGTTGGACTTGAAGGATGGAGTCTAGCAAACTTCCTAGAAGAGCAAGTGAAGCTCATAGTTGACAATATTTATCTTTCTCGGTAGCCAAACCTTTTGCACCAAATTATGATGAATGTGCACATTATACTGGACAGATAGCTAGGTCAAGGTTGAAATGCACTTGTGTCAAGATAGTTGGTGAACAACAATTTTATCTCAAACTCCAAGAGATCTTGATATTAATTTTTCTTGGTTGTAGATCTTCTTGATAAGATGGTGATCAAATTACAAGGTTTTCGCTCACCTACAACAAATGCTTAATATCAATTTAGCATTAGAATATTGAAAGAATTGTATGTAATTATTGAATATTCTTCTTCTTCATCTTTGAATTCCTTTATATATGCTTCTATAGATGATTGTTGCTATATATCTTTTGCTAATATTTGATATTTATCATCTATGTATCCCTTGTGTATACTTGGACTTGAAACTTGATATACAAGGTCTTGATCTTGTATAAGCCTTACCCTTCTAACTTTGCTTTCATAAGGAAACACTTCAAATAGAAATACCATGTATGACATTAGATAGGATTGAAAGCGTATCAAGAATAATAATTTTTTCATATAAGATTATTTCATGATCGTTTGTGATACAAACTTTCTGTATTTAGTTTCTAACATTTAAAATAAATCCTGATTTAAAACAACTTTCATAAAATATATCTTAATCTTAGAAAAGCATTTATTGTTACTGTTTGCGTAAGACTACACTTATAAACAAAATTAAAACATATATTAGTTTATTGTGTAATTGGATGATTTATTGTCCTTCAATTAGTACAAAACACAAGTTAGCATGTTCAGATAATAAAAATATGTATATTGAAGGGAGCAGTGGACTTGATTGGAACTAAGATATTATTGGAATCATTACTTTTCATTTGATTTTTTTATTGATGTTGATATGATTTATTTTTTATTTAAATTATTTAGATTTTTTTTTGTCGTAAACTATTATTATTTATTGTTCGATATTACTCCGGGTTTTTTAGTGTATGTTAGGCGTTTTTTTTTTAAATGTGAACTAAATTCTTTTTAATATGATTGTTTTATGTCGGTGATAATTATTTTTTTATCATCAATACTAATATTATTATTTGTTGTCAATAATTTGTTGAGATTTCTTTCAGTGTTGTTGGAAAAGAAATTCACCCATCATTAACTAATATTTTTTGTTTATAATATCAAATGGAATTCTTTTTAGCCAACATTGATTGGAAAAAAAAAAATACTCAACCAACAACATTATAAAAGTAATTTCTATTAATATCCATCTAAATAATTGTGTTTGATATCAACTACAAATGAATTCAGCAATGTCAATTTTGAAAAAACTTTATCAATATCAAATAAAAAAAATCTCGAGGAATTTTGAAAAAAAAAATCAAATAGAAAATCACCCTTATTAGTAATTTTGAAATATTAACAAATGGTTGATATTTAAATACTTTTTTATATTTGGTGGTAATTAAAATACTTCATCCACAAAGTTAAATTTAATAAAATTGAATTATTTTATCTGACTAAATTATTTAAAAATAAAATAATTTAAAATAATATTAATTCAAATCTAGTGTATTTCAATATCTTATAAATTATGAAATTTTTCATCTAACATCGAATAAAGTTTGAGGTATTTATTCTAAAATACATTAAAAGACAGTTTTTGGCTACGGTTTATCCCTGAAAAATGCATAAACACTTTAGATTTTAATCATTTGCAAACATTAAACAAACTAATAACCTACCTCAACAATATAAGCAACCAATTTCTGCTGGTTTTCATGCACCAACCTTCCACCACGGAGGAACCAATTTCAGCAGACTTGGTATTTTTGAAAAATATGGGATTCGGGAGGAAATCAACAGGTGCAAAAAGTAAAAGCACAACAGTGGAGTGTTTATAAAAATGATTGAGGCTTTTACTTCCTGCACCCTATTATTATTACCTGCACTCCATACTAACAGAAAAAGACTAAGATACCTTTCTTCAATACACTATGCACCATTGCGGCCACCTGTAACTACTGTCATCGTTGTCATCCCTACACATTCATTTTCTACTACAGAAGAAAAAAAGAATTTCATTCTAAAAAAAAACTCTTTTCAAGAACTATTATTATATTTTAAAAATTAGTTCTTAAAATTTTGTTCTAAAAAACTGTTTTCAGAAAATATATTGAAACCTTGAAAAAGGAGTAACTGAGAATGTAAACTTTGTTATTATGGCCCTCTTCTGCCCAATAAGTAAACTAGACACTGTGATTAGGTAGTCATTTCAATTGTTAACAGCCAAGAAAAAATAAGATAAGAATTTTCCGTAAAGAAAGGTTTCTTAACATCTCGTGTCTATTGACAAGTGACACCTTATCTTATCATCCTGACTTTGAACCAAAAAAAAAAAAAGTTCCCTACTAATATTCTTTGTTTTGTCATGCATACCTAAATAGCAGAGTTTAACCAGTTTATCATCTATACTTGTTCGGAATTTATGTGAAACAAAATGGCATGGAATTAGGAGCTCTTGGTATTCCTTAATTTCGCAGCATTTTCTATTTTCCGATCTACTAAAACAATGCCAAAATATCAAAATGATGTACCCATAAAGCAACACTACACTTTATCATTCGTTCTGAAAAATATAATTAAGTGGGTGTATAAAGTTAAAAGATCAAGGTTCTTTCCCTTCTTATTCGCTTACTTTACAGGTGTCTTATTTTTCTACGTGAACCAAATGCTATAAAAGCCAAAAGTTATTATTTCAATAATGTATTCAAAGTCTTTTTCTTGTTAGTTTCCATTTCTATTTTCTAGGTAAAAAACTCTATTTATATTCCTAATAACATCTGGTAATTTCCAAGTGAAATACGAAATTAACAAAACCGTGAAAAAGACAAAAAAAAAGTCACCTTCCCTCTACAACTTCATCAGTAGTAAGATTATTTTCCACGATCCTTGAGCAAATCAAGATTTTGACTTTTTGCCAAAGAAAAATTACTTGATGCAATGCAACACCCTACTCCTCCACATTTCAAATTAATGAATTTCATTGGTGGCATAAAACCTAATCACCATAAATAAAAGACTTTTATACTTATCTCTATTATAAATGACCGTTTAAATATTAAATTTTATATTAATTCAAATGTTACTTTCCATTAGAAAAAAACAGACAGCGTTCCCCCTGATTATTGAATGTGAACAGCTAGAATGAGAATAAAATAATTAAGAACTGCAATCTGCTACATGTACATACATTAAATGGGTATTTGAATTTGGGAAGAAAGGTTGGAACTTGATAGAAGAATAAATGAGTGACGAAACTTGCAATTCGCACACGTTAAGCGTGCACCGCTAACAAACATGAACCTTTGCTAAGAAAGTTTGTTCCTTTTCTCCTCTGTCTGAATGTGAAGACTTAGCACAGTGATCAAGTGAGTGCTGCATCAACCTCTATCGTCAGGTACCCATTCTTGCTCAAACCAAAAAAAAGTTAAAAAATTGTCTGCCCAGATGCAAATTCCTCTTTAATTTTCTTGCCGTGTTCATTCAAATACATTTTCTTGGGTTTCTAATGATTGCATCTCCTAAGGCTGTTTAATGGAATGCTAAAGCTGAGAACTTTTGTTTTGGGGTATTTGTTTGTAGCTAGTTTTGGTTGGGCTCAACAAAGGTTGGATTTCACAGGCATTTTTGGTTGATGGATTGTACTGTGTCTCATCAGTGTGTTCTGTAAGAAGTGGAAGGGTTTGAAATTGCTTTGTATGTGGAAGCCATTGCATGTGAGAAGTGTTGGAGATCTTGTTCAACACTGTAGAAGGTTGTGAGGCCATTAGTGGGTGGGTATGGTCATTTGTGTTTGAGGGATTCGAGCTATGGATTCTGATTGAGAAGGGCTTCTTGCTAAACCCATAACCCCCATCAAGGTTTTTGCTTTGTGTGTTTGTGGAAATAGCTTACCCTTTCAGCTGCTCAGTCTTTTTTTCTTTTGGTGTCTTGTTTTATTTGCTGTATTCGCTGTAAGATTGCTTGATTGGACCTTGTTTGATCCTCAAAAATGTCAGAGAAGATCTTGTTTCACTCAAGGTTTATATTTTACGTGATGATCATTTCTATGTTCCTTTTGGTCCTGTCATCCCTTTTCCTACTCCAGTTTAGCAGTCATTCTTTGATACCTAGATCAGTGTTAGACCTTATTCTTGACAATAATGCGTCACTTTACTTCGTGCCTAATTTGAAGAGAGACCCTCCCTCTGGGGATTTCAAATTTCAATCGCAAAAACCCAGAGAATCTGACTGTCAAGCTTCTGATTCAAGCCATAAAACAAGTTCTGTGGGACAACAGATGAATGTGGGATCTCACCCAGTTCGGCCTTTATTGAGAGTATTCATGTATGACTTGCCCCCAGAATTTCACTTTGGGTTATTGGGTTGGAAGGGAAGTTTGAATCAAACATGGCCTGAGGTGGATAACCCTGCAGGTATCCCACGCTATCCAGGTGGTCTGAACTTGCAGCACAGCATGGAATACTGGCTCACCCTTGATCTTCTGGCGTCGAACACCGCCAAAGTTGGTCATTCTTGCTCTGCAATTAGAGTGCAGGATTCAAGTCAAGCAGATGTAATTTTTGTGCCGTTTTTCTCATCTCTCAGTTACAATCGGCATTCCAAGCTTCATGGAGAGGAAAAAGTTAGTGTTAACAAAATGTTGCAAGACAAATTGGTGCGGTTCTTAATGGACCGGAAGGAATGGAAACGTTTAGGAGGGAAGGATCATCTGATTATAGCCCACCATCCTAACAGCTTGTTGGATGCAAGAAGAAAATTGGGTTCTGCTATGCTTGTGCTTGCAGATTTCGGAAGGTATCCTCCTCAACTAGCAAATATCAAGAAAGATGTAATAGCCCCCTACAGGCACCTAGTAGGCACCATACCAAGAGCTAAATCAGCTTCATATGAAGAACGTACCACACTGGTGTATTTCCAGGGAGCAATATACAGGAAAGATGTGAGTTTCTACTGCACTCATGTTATTTGTTTAATGCATAATTACCTTATTATGAAAAAAATCTCACATCGACTAGTTTTGCCACTCCATTCCCAGTTTCTTTTGAGGTAATTTCGTTGATGAATTAAATTGGTTAGAGATAAGTCTAATTTATAATTCATAAATGAGTAAAAACCTTACCTTATTAGACCAGTTTTATGAGGATAAGTTAAGTTTAAACTCATTTCTTAATATTATTGATTGTGCCCATTAAGATTTGCAAGAGGCCTATGTTCCATTTTATTGTGTATTGGCATGATGTCAACGTGCATCAGCTTCTGAAATTGTTAGTGGGGTGGATATCAGAATTAAGAACTCCTTCTTGGTTGTAACATATTGATGGCTTAGATAATGGATCACATAAAAATATCACATAGACTAGTTTTACCACTCCATTACCAGGTTCTTTTGAGGTAATTTCGTCAATGAATTAGATTGTTTACTGATAAGTTCAATTTATAATATATAAGTAGGTACAAATCTTACTTTATTAGATTAGTTTTGTGGGATAAGTTAGCTTCTTAACTTGTTATGGGGTGGATATCAGAATTAATAACCCTTATTGGTTGTAACATATTGATGAATATGGCTTAGATAATAGATAACTTTACCGATTTGATCCCAGGTACTTGCGTATACCCTGGCACCTTTTTAACAAAAGGGATATGAGCATAGAGAACTGACACATGACAAATATTCGGCCGTCACCTTTAGCAACAAGCTCCATGTCCTTATCATCCTTGGTATTAAATTATTAATTAAAAAAAATTCAACTCCATGTTTTTTGGCACCTCAAGATATCAATAGTAGATCGTATTTTTATTGAATTTCAGAAAGATATAAATGGCAGTGTCACTGAGCTGACTATAATGCATTAGTTGAATATATATCTTCTACAAGTTTAATCAGCTCAAGTGGGTTCATTTTAGCTCGTATAGAAGCCTTCATTTCAGAGGTGGTACAAATATTACATTTTCATGCTTCCAAATATAAGAAAGGAGGACTTTTGATGGTTGATTTCTAAATTTTATTGAGTTTTTTTTTTTTTTTTTTTTTTTCTTTCAACATCTATGAACAAATATTGGGCACATAATTTAAGATCAATTTATTAGAACACTAAAACTTAAACGCATCCTGCTAAGACTGCTCTGTGAGAATCGTTACAATGATCTAATGTCTGCTTTCCGTCAATACTACTTCCCTTATCAATTTTATTGTATTAATTCTAGATGTGGAAGATGGTCTTTCTTCATTTTAATTAGTTAAATTATGATATTGAAACTCTAGGGAGGAGCCATTCGCCAAGAACTGTACTACCTCCTCAAAGAAGAGAAAGATGTGCATTTCACTTTTGGGAGCATAGGAGGAAATGGGATCAATCAAGCAAGCAAAGGCATGGCCTTGTCAAAATTCTGCCTCAACATTGCTGGTGATACACCGTCCTCCAATCGACTCTTTGATGCCATAGTAAGCCACTGTGTGCCTGTGATCATTAGTGATGAAATTGAGCTGCCCTTTGAAGATGTCTTGGACTACTCAGAATTTTCTGTATTTGTGCGTGCCTCTGATGCCGTCAAGAAAGGATTCTTGCTGAATCTCCTTCGTTCAATCAAACGGGACGAGTGGAACAAGATGTGGGAAAGATTGAAGGAAATCACACCCCACTTTGAGTATCAGTATCCATCGCAACCTGGGGATGCAGTGAATATGATTTGGCAGCAAGTTGCAAGAAAGATATCTTCAACAAGGTTCAATTTGCACAGAAAGAACAGATACCAGAGATCTCAGCTTCGTGTTAACTGAAATTCCGTGATTCTGTGTCGTTAGAATCTATGGATCTTGGTCTCAGTTAAGTTCACATGCCAGTGGAAGAGACAAGCCTTGTCTCATTTGTTTGCTAGTAGCAAGCTCACATTCTCTTCATTGGTTTCTTTTTGCTGAATTACTCATCTTGTTGATGGAAAAAAAACGATTTTTTATTTTAATGTCGAAGCATACCTCATTATTTGTCCTCTTGGCACATGAATCTTAGAAAAAAGCACTTAAAAAAAGAATTTAATAGGAATATAAAGGTGTATTGTCTTATATTATTATCTAATCATAAAATGTCATGTCTGAGAATTGTTAATTTTTGGAATAATTATTTTTTTGAGCAATTTAGAAGGTGATTTTTTATAACGAAGTCTGCTGGAAAGTCACATAGACAGAGAAAGTGTGTTTGAGAGAGAGAGAAATCCACTATATTCTGTATTTGATGGCTAACAATATCATGAAACTATCTAGCTATTCTTCAATACCTGATTTCTTTACAAAATGTTTTCATCAGCAATTCTTCACCTGACAGATAGACTCAACAAAACTAAAAACCAATGGGCAAGAAAAAGAGCATCGAAAGCCGACCAACCTCATTAAGAAACTGATAAATGAAGCAAAGAACAATCTTGGCATTAGGGAACTCATTTGCCATTCTCAGCTAAGTAAAAAGGGATAAAACCACAGCATGTTGAGTTGTTAACATCGATTGTGAATTGGATCAGACCCTTTTTGAACCGTTCTTTTGTTTGATTGATTAGGATCAAATGTCAATGAAGGTGGAGGTGCCAAATCCAACTGTGATTGCAAGTCCTCCACTGCAACAGCCTTTAGGCCACGAGCTATTTGAGCAAGTGGTGATTGCCTGTGATCCCATCTCAGAGCAAGATCTTTGCTTCTGAGGCCAGAAACCATGCCTGGCTGAGAAGCTAAAATCCCAACACAGACTAAAACAAAGAACCCTCTGAAAGTCAAGAAACTCATCTCTTTTGCTGAGGAAAATTTGGAGGAACAAAGGCCTTCTGAGTTTGAACCAAAGAAGAGGTCTGAAACTGTGTTTATATCTCCTATTTCTTGAAACAAGGATAATCTTGCAGTTTATCTTCTATGGGATTTGGAAGTTTGAAAGCAAAAGCATAAGAAGCCTAGAACATGTAGGGAAGTTGAAGATTCACCCCAATCATAAGCAAATGCTATGTAAGCAATATATAAGGGTGATTTAGATGACTGACACTGACAGGTTTGAATAAAAGTTAATTGGAACAATATCCTTGGGAAGCCAAGTATCTTTCCATTCAGTTTCCGAAGATCCCCATCATTTGTCTTGCTCTTTTTCACCAAACAAAGACCAAAGAAACTGTGTCTTCAAACACTTTATTAGTCTGCCACGTCATCTTCCCTTGCTGACATGTCCTTCTACTATATCCTCATGCCAATGAGAGGAATCATTCTCTGCATGATGCTCATTGAATTAGCTGCATTCTCTTTCTTTTTCTGAGATGTTCCATGAAAAAGCCAACCTACTAAATTATACCCTCCATGAAGATCTAATGGATACATGAAAGTGTTTTTGATCCAAACTAAACTTCCTCCGAAAGAAACCGTTTTTCTTTCACTGGTAAGAGCATCTCTAATGGTGCAATCACAAGAGTAGTATAACTCATTTTTAGTAAGTTCTATGATACTACGTGAGATTTAAGAATTTCAACAAGTTTTCACTTCAACAGTGCAATTATTAAAAACTTCAAACAACTCTAATGAGATGTTCTAAAGGCGCATTTGGCTTATGAAAAAAAAAAAAATTCGATTCCAAGTACATTTTAACACGCGCTCTAAGGCCAAATCTATTTATTATTAAGATTAATTTACATAAATCGTTTAATCACATTAAAATCATATGTTGTAAAGGTTGACTTGGTTTAGTACTTGTTTGGTTTTATAAGAAGTCATTTAATTTCATGTTAAAATATGAATTAACATACATAGACATAAATTTTCACATATTTAATCTCATGTCAAGGTATTTATTTTTAAGTTAAAATTATCTAAAGTAGCTAACCAAATATTTTATATGATTTTTACTACAAACATACTCTCAGAATAAAAATAAAAAACACTCAAGCATAAATCTTTTTCTCTTCAAACTTAATTCTAATCAGAATTTATTTTACAAAACCAACTTCACTAAAAGAATCCTTATTAAGAAAACTAGAACAAAAAGAGCAATTAACATTTACAGCATCAACTTTTCTTAAGTAAGAGGTGGTCCAAATTAATGGTGACATGACAAGACTAAAGATAGAGTTCAGTGACAGTGTTTAAATATACTTTGGATAAATCTTTTCATAAGAACGGAGAAAGATAAGAAATAAAATAAAATAATATCATTCGTAAATTAAAACTAGTTTAGATATCAATAGAAACTCATTTACCTATCTATCTATAGGTTTCTTTCATTTTTTTCTTAATTTTTTCAGATAAAAAACTTTATTTATGAAATTTGGGGAAAAGTATCCTTAGAATGTTAATGCAACAGGCACAAGAAAGCCATCAAAAGTAGAGAATTTTGGAGGAAGGTAGAATGGCAGCCACTCTGAAAAAAAAAACGAACCAACCAATAACATGCTTTCATGTTCAAGCACTTTCTTTAAGCTAGGAGTCTTTAGAATTCCAAGCTCTTCACTCCATGCAACAAAAAATGCTAGTCTTGGTTTTTAGTGCTCAATGGATTTCCTTTATGCTTTTCTTCCATCTGTATGTATTGCCTAGATTCAAAACACTTCTGCCAAACTGAAGTGATCTCTAAAACGTACAAGTACAGAAATGTACAATTGTACCAAAAGTTATTCAATGAAATGATCACATCACCAGAGCACAACCACGATTGAATTCTTCCAATTTTCTTTCAAATTTTAATTTTTATATTTGTCTAATAAAATATTAAAACGTATTTCATAAGGGTATATTTACCCTTTTAACTTGAAAACATTTCACAGTATGTAAACAACTCGAATATGTTCATATTACTGTTGAAACTAATTTTTGTGTCAATGTTTTAGAAAGAACACGTTTTTTAGCTTCTAAATCCAGTCTTCATGTTTCCTCTCATTTTTCTTTTTCTATTGTATAGATTTATGTGGCTTCACTAAATAAGTTACTTCATATGTTTAATCAAGTAATAACCGTGAAAAAAAGGAAAGAATTTAGGGAAGTGAATTGAAGAACATAGCAACGAGTAAGATATTCTTTCTGACCACTTTAGAGCTGTATTAAAGTAAAAGAAATATCTGACAGTTTTCTCAAGGAAAAAAGTAAAAGAAATAAGTGAACTGTTGCTTTCAAAAACAAACCACCTTCCCTCTTATCACATAGGAATGGATAGCTTAAAACAGCATATGCTATAATCTCTGTACAACCCCTCAACTTTTTGAACTGTTAAATTAAAATTTCTAAAAATATTGAGGTAGATAAAAATCAGTGATCAAATTGTCCTTTTCAGCTCTGCTACCCCCGGAATGTTCATAGAAGTTGGTTGAATAACAACAAAATGGCATCCAAATCTTGAATTTGAATGACAGCTCATCTTAAATTAGGCAGGTTCACATAAACAACACTTCTTCGCTAATACTAAAAAATAATAGTGAAAGGCCAAAATAATTTTTGAAACATGTTTGGTGAACTTATTCCATTTTCAAATAATATTAAGGACATCAATAATCTATAAATTTGTATACAAATATTTTCATAGGTGAAGAACACTTCCAGTTAACATCAATTTCCCTATTAGCAGCTGTATAAGCTGCATTTGGGCTCATGAGATGATGTTTAATATACCTATTTACAGAAGAAAGAGTGAGAGAGAGAGGTAGGTGGGGGTATTATAACCCAAGAAAGATACAAAATGGAGAACCAGCAACAGAGTCGTCAGATCTTATTCCGCTGCATCACTGATCCAACCACAATTTCTAAGGTCGTTGTATTAGGGATGACATTCCACAACACTTACGGGAATTAATCAGTGAAAAATAGATCCTGGTGATATTGCAAACTGCTAACCTTGTTCGTCTGCTTGTAGCATAAATGCAAGTTCTTCAGGTGCTTGCTGATCCAAAATAAATACATGATTCTGTTAGTTCATAAAAGAAAAATAAAAAAGACAAAGTAAAAATGTACTAGAATAATAAGCATATGTGGAGAAGAGAACCCAGACAAAAACATTTCCCATCATAAAAACTTAGTCTGCAATCACTATAAACTTCCAGGTCTCTATAGACAGGCAAGAAGTTCACTATTCACATTTTTTCCACAAGTGATAAAAGAATCATGCCATGTGCACCATATCTTGTCGCAATTCAAATTGATACCATCACTTAAATCTTACAATCTTAAATGGCCTACCAAATGACATCATATGATTAATCAAAATATGAAAATTGGAAGGGAAAATAATACAAATATTTCAATATTAGAATAAGCACAGGGTAGTAACTTGTCTTTGCCTTTGATGCTGTATTACGCGAATTATCCACGCCATAAGATAGCAAGGAAGGACAACAGCAGCCGCACGAAGAAAGAAAAACTGCAAAACATTAAGTACTATGAAATCAACTAATCAGCTGTGTAACATGCAGCACGATTAATCATTTAGATTACAACTTACATAAATATATGTTAAAACTTTCTCTGCATCAGCATTGAAGAGGGGAGCAACTTGCCTCAGAAGTAAAAGAGCCATTAACTGCAAATTTTGTACAAGACCCAAGCACAGAAATTAACAGCATTTAATATATAAGATTTTACAAATATAGGGATCTCTTTCCATATAAGAATTAACAGCATAACTAAAAGCACTCATCACTCGTCAGACACTACACCCAGAAAGTAAACACGAGAAATATAATATTACAACCATGTATACCCAACAGAAATACATGGGTAGGTGCCACATACGCATACAAAAATAAATCTCAAGGACTAAGAAAAGGTGCAATCGTTCTATGAATGATATTAATGTTGAATATCTAATCGATTAGATATTCGATCAAATTATAATATATAAGTGGATATACACTTCATCTTACTAAATACTTTTTTCAAAATAGTGTTTGCCCAGTAGACCCACTGTCTCCAAAGGATTTTTCTTTTTGCAAACCTTTCTTCCAGGTTCGCTTTCACTATTTTGACGCCCTCTTCTAAGGTTTCTTTTTCCCTTCAGCTTTTCAGAAAAAAATGTCTTTGAATGCCATATCAACCTCTAGAATAGATTCTCCTATTTTTTCTGACTATATTGTTGGTATTGAGAAGATAGATGGGTTTAAGTACTCCACTTCTACTACTGAGTCGCCTGGTTATATACTTTTAAAACAGGACCTGATGGTAACATTGATCGCTATAAAGCTGACTAGTTACCAAGGAATACACACAAATCTATGGTCAAGATTATACTGGTACTTTCTCTCATGTTGCCAACATGACATCTATTCTACTTCTCTTTTCCATTGCTGTCATTCACATTCAACTTGAGATAAAAAATGCATTTCTACAAGGTGACCTTGATCAAGAAGTACACATCGAGCAACCTCGTTGATTTGTTGCTTAGGAGTAGTCATCGAATATGGTATGTTGCTTGCAAAGGTCTCTATATGGCCTCAAGCAATCACTTCATGCATGGTTTGGACATTTTTGGATTGTTATCCAATAGTTTGGAATGATATAAAGTGATGTTGATCATTCTTTGTTCTATTGTCATTCTCCCCAAGGATGTATATATCTTAGTGTATATGTGGATGACATTGTTTTCTCAGGTGATGATAAGGAGGGTATTGTACAACTAAAACAATATCTTGCTCAAAAGCTCCAAACAGAAGATGTTGGACACCTAAGGTATTTCCTTGGTATGAAGTGGCACAATCCAAGGATGGTTTGGTCATATCTCAAAGAAAATACACTTTTAACATTCTAGAAGAAACAGGGATAATAGATGCTAAGCCTGTAGACACACTAACTGACCAAGTGTCATACATTAACTGACCAAGGTGAACTTTATTTTGATCCTGGGAGATACATAAGGTTACTTGGTAACCTAAATTACCTCACAGTGACCCGTCCTGACATCGATTTAACAATGAGTGTAGTAAGTCAATTTTAAACTCTCCTTATCAAGACCATCGAAATGTAGTCATAAAGATCTTAAAATATATTAAGAAGACTCCTGGAAAAGACCTCATTTATGAAAATAAAGGAAATACTCAAACTGTTAGGTATTCTAACATTTACTATGCAGGATCACCAAGCTATAGATGCTCCACTTCAGACAATTATGTTTTTGTTGAGGTAATTTAATATAATGGAAAAGTGAGAAATAAAATGTGGGGGCAAGGTAAAGTGCAAAAGCACAATATAGGATAATGACATGAGTCCCTTGTGAGCTCATATGGCTAAAACAACTTCTCAAAAAGCTTAAATTTGAAGAAAGCTCCCAAACAGACCTTGTACGTGATAACCAAGCAGCATTATACATTGGCTCTAATCCTATCTTTCATGGAGGACCAACCATATTAAGGTGGATTGTCATTTCATAAGAGAAAAACTGGTTAGAGATATCACTACTATATTTGTCAACTCTAACGAAAAATTGGTAACATATTCACCAAATCTCCAAGATTGAGGATCAATTATATTTGCAACAAGCTAGGCACATATGACCTATATGCTCCAGCTTGAGAGAGAGAGTTATAATTATAGAAATAAGGAGTTGATCCTTTATAATCAGGAATATCTAGAGTACATATGCATTATTAGAAACATTTTTATTTACTCCCGTATGATAAATTTGTTGTTAGAGGATATCAAATGTCCTCTATTTATTGCATTGATCTCCTTTTCCCAATATAAATAAAGTATCTGTGTTGTCTCAGAACCATATTGTTTCAGCTCAATGTTTTTCTCTTCCTTAACTTTAACATGTTACCAAAGTCATTCGGAACCTATCTTAATCAGTTTTTTGAGTCTATCATGTCATTGGCTATTGGGTTCTCCCGTCCCACGCTTAAGATGTCCAATTCTCACTATGAGGAGATGTGTTGGAAATGTCCAATTCCCACTATGAGGAAATATGTTGGAAATCTCATATTGACTAGAGATTCAGTCAAATTAAAATATATAATGAGTGAAAACCTTACTTTACCAAACCGATTTTGTAAGGTTGAATTAAGTTTAAATTTTAATTTCTAAAAGATAAGAAAGAAAAAAATTTAAGAATAAATTCTCATGCCTAATATAAAACATCTGAAAACATACTATTGAACTTCATGAACAAATTAAAAATGCTTACAATTAGACCAACAAAGTGCCATAATGTAATTCCACCAGTGCCAACAGCACAGGCATAATCTTCACAAGTATCCAGAACTTGGTGCTCTACAGCTGCAATAGCCAAAAGTGGAGAATTGTGCAAATCTAAAGGAATACCAGAGCTTGCCCAGTCATCACTGCTCAATATGCAAAAGCATATGCTAAGACATAGAATCAGCAGCCGTGATGATATAGGAAGACATAGAATTATAGATGCGTAGTACATAGAGCAGATAATGATAGTTTGGCCTGAACAAGAGGTATTCAAAATATTGCAAGAATATAAACTACCTAAAGAAATGGATATAGACTAGAAAAAAAGGGAAGAAGGGCTAATAATCTTAAACCCACCTAGCCCCCAACAAATTCCCTCCACTGTCTCCATCAGAGATCTCTTACATTTAGCCTAACTCAATATAATGAAGTCCAGAAGGAAAACAAATAAGCAAGGTGAAATTGGCACCATATCTACATATATAAGTATAAAGATTCTTGTGCATATTAAAAAGAATAGCATTAAGTCAACAGTCAAAATGTAGAATTACCTGATATCAATTGAAGTATCTCCTGGATGGAAGACAGTTGTTGTCACAGAATAGCCAGGTTTGAATGGCTGAATGTCAAGAAAAATTTTCTGTGAAAAACTATAACTTAGTCTGAGCAACTAATAAATGCAATATTCTGACCCTATGATTTCGTAGTTGTTACATCTAATCAATTTGGTACTTAAAGTTCATTCATCTCTCTTTTTTATTCTATTGCTAGCAGCCATCTATTGTTTCTGGTTTTGCTTTGTTCTCTCTAATCTTTCGGGGCATGTTTCGTTTTCCTACATTGAGATCCTCCACAAAGTTAATTTTGTTGGATACTGGTCTTAATTGAGACTACCCCAGCCCACCTTAACGCTTTGGTCTGCCTTCGTTGCAGCCTCCAACACCCTCCTTGTGTTAGGTGTGGGAGCACATCCCTTAGACATATAACCTAAGTAGTTCTCTTGGATAACCTTATTTTATAAACCGATTTTGTGGGTTAAGTCCTAAGTCTTAGATTTGTTGTATACACATGATCTTGGCAACTGCACACCAAACATCTAACAAGAGAAGAAAATGCACTGATAACTTTACTTTATACATGCCTCGATGTTAGAAAGGCACTGATTCCCTAAACAAATTATCAACATGGCAGAATTAAAAGTTGCAAATACATACTCTAATCATTAATGTCTGTGAGGCTTTCCCACAGTGTCTCGAATCAGGGATCACTAGCAAAGCTAACCATTATATAATCCACAAGAAAATTATCAATGTGCTGGGTGTATCCAGCATGCCCTACTTCATACACAGCCACAGGAAAATCAGCACAAAACTCCCTAAAATAATGCCTAAAATGCAGTTAAAACTAAGATACATGTCTATTACATTAAATATGCTTATTACCATGCTAATGCGAAGAGTTCAACAAGTCACCTGGTTGCAGATTTCACAAATTGTATCACCCTTCTCGTAGCACCATAACTGAACACATCCCCTATGAGCAAACTTGTACATAGAAAAAAAATATATATAATGCAATTGTCAAATTCAAAATGTTATATTCAATAACTTTTATTAGTTATAACAAAAGAATATAACTATCGCAGTTCATACTATCTCATTGAAAGACACATCAACATGCAGTCCAAATTACTTGTACACACAATAAATAACTGCTGGAAACAGACAACCCTCTGAAATCGGAAGCATTGATTCAATAAAGAGGAAGCCATTTATTGCAAACACCATGCTAGTACTTTTATCCCAAAGAGTTCACTGCCAACTAGCATAACTGATCCCCTCATAGAAAGCAACAATCAACTGTCCTCATTGCTTACTAAAAAAATTATGCAGGAAGCAACAATCCAAAAATACCTCAATTTCATTGCTTACTATCCAAAAATACCTTCAAGGTTCCCTTGCATGCACAGGGAATGTCCAAATTTTGAAGAGTATCATCTTCCTGGCAGATGCGACACTCCACCATTAGTAGGGTGAGGTCTTCTTCTTTTTCTTGTTCCTGTTCTTCCACAGAATCGCATTCCCCAACATCATTGACCTGAGTAGCACCCTCAATGAGTGAATCTCGGGCATCATCACCACCATGCTGGGGTTGCAAAGTTGAAGGTGCTGTAGGAAGAGGGTCAGCAACAGATAAAACCACGTGCTCCCTCATTGTTCCTGAAACAGACGAACCCATCACATACACTTTTCAGTTCTTCTTTATTTCAGATTATTGAAAATGGAAGGTTTGAATAATTAATTGACTTTATACTAACACAAAATACTATAACTAAATCAGAACCAACAAAAACAATAATGAGGCAGGATGAAATTGGAGATTCAGATCCAGTTAGATCAAAAATTTGAGAATTTTCTTTGTTTTAAAAGAAATGAATAAATTACCTGAAAATGGATAGAAATTAGAAGTGAGAAAAGTGTAGTGGAGAAATGGGTAGAGTCAGGGTATGAGTGAGAGTAAGGGAATCAAGGTGACTATGAAGAAATGTATTTATTTATTAATTATTTTTGTTGACTTAATTATAACTTGTGACATTTTAAACGTGCTATTTTAGTAGTATTTATTTTCAGTTGAATTTTTTTGTCATGCCAAACTTACCTTAACAGTGTTAATTTGGATTTTCAAAATATTAATGTTGTGTGCTTTTAGTTCGAAATTAGAATTGAAAAAAAAAAAGAGCAAAAGACTAAAATGTTGCACCTTTTTAATGGTTGATAGACACAAACATTAGAATATGATAGAATAAAATCAAAAGAAAAAAATATAATTAATTTAATTTGAGAATTATGATTATAGTTTGATTAATATTTGTATAATCATTTATAAAATGAAAATATAAAAAATATAAATATAAATTAGATTTTATAAATTAAACTTAATTTATATAAAATATCTTATATAATTTTTAAAATTTTTATTCAGCATAATTGCAATTTTAGTCCAATTTTTACCGAAACTTTAATCATTTAATTTTTAAGTTATTCTTAATTTTGATTGTTAAATATATTTTTTTATAATTTTGATATCTAAATTTTTATTATTCATAACTTTATTCAAATTTTGATTTAAAATATTTATAATTTTAAATTACAAATAATTATTAGTTAAAAAAATAAAGTTCAAAAGTAAAAACAATTTTTTTTGAATTTAATAAAATACATGTAACAAATTACACAAGAAAATGTAATACGTAATACGTTGTTGTATTACATTTTCGAAATTGATGGTTTGTGGTGTCGAGAAGCCAAGGCGCATAATAGCAAATCTCGCATGGACGGTGACTTGTCAGTATTCTGTCACCCCCTCAATTTCTTATGGCCACTTCATTTCTTATTTTATTTTACACTAAACAAGATATTTGTTATTAAAGAAATGTTATCCATCTATATCAAAATAATATGACTATGAAATAATTTTCAACATAAATGAAGATAGGATGATTTTTCTCATTTTAATTTTTTTTATTATATCACATTATTAATTTCTAGAACAGTAAAGTTTGTATTTGCCTAATCATTGATTTAGATAATTGAACATACAAATTGATCATTACAAAAAATTATTAAATAATAAAATATTTCAAATTTATATGTTGACTCAAGTAAATTAGTCTTTTTAGTATTCCGTTTTGATTCTTGAAGATTCAGTCTTCTCGTAAATATGATTGTAATTTTTATACATATGTTTATGTTCTTTAACTTTTGAAAAAAATTTATTAAAATTTTTATTTTATATTACCTAAAACTTAAAATTAAAATAAATTTAAATATATTTTCTCAAAACACTTCTTTAAAGACAAAATTATAATAAAATTTTTAAATTTAAAATAGATAAATGCCATAATTGAACTAATAATATTATCTCAACTAACTTTATAAATTACATAAAAAAGCATGCCTGGATTCAACAATTATTTCAATCACAAAGAGTTTGACAACACTCTATTCTAACTTATATTATACTACAAACATTTAACACATGAATGTTATTCTGCAGAATATCTTAAAAGATAGGAATTTATTATTCTGGATCAACTTTTTATTAGTCTAGAGTTCTATTTTTTCTTTACTGCTAGATTAATATAATCTGCATCCACCTAATTTGCACCCATTCCCTCTTCTTTTTGAAATTTTTCTCTTGCATAAAACCTTTTTTTATAAAATTCCTAAATAAAATCAATGGTAATTTATTTATTAAAACGGACTTATTCATTCTACACCTGTAATATTCAATTTTTGGAGAGGTCAATTCTAACTTTCAAAATTCTTTTAGGAGTTCAGTTTTTGTAAACTAAATTTTAACCTAATTTTTTTATTTTGAAAAAAATAAATAATGAGGATTGAACAAATAATTAATAAAAAAATAATATTTTTATATTTATTTTGTTTTTGGGGATTCAAATAATGAATTAAATTTAAAACAATTTAAATAATAAATTAAAAAAATTTAGCATAAATTACTATAATCAATAGATATAAAAAATATTATGTTAAAATAGTAATTTTAAAATAATACATAATAAAATTATTAAATATTTAAATACATTTTAGAGATTAATTTAAAAGAAGTATATTAATATATCATTAATATATTATCAATAGAAGAAATAAATATATTATTAATAGAAGAAATAAAAACAATATAAATTATTTTAAATAATAAAAAATATGTTTCAAATATAAATAAATAAATATTAATTTTAAATTTATTAATATTATTTATATTGGTAATTACTAATATAAATTAAAAATAAGATTAACATGTAATTAGTAAAATAATGTATGCATTTGAATTTACATTAATATAATGTATGAATTTCATTTTATAATGCCTACAAAATTGAAAGTAGTAGTTTGAAATGTTAGTAATTACTCATAGTTATGAGTACATAAACGACCAAAAAGAAAATAAGAAAGAACACATCATTTTTAAAAGAATTATGAAAAAATATAATAAGATAAGTCGCTTTTATTTAAAAAAAAAAAAATCTTTTTATCTTATATTTTGAGGTGTAAATAGTAAAGTTGGAATAGGGTTAGTTGGATTTCCAAAAGCTGAAAGATAATAAAAGGGTGGCCAACAACAATACAATGAGTGTAACAAAAAAAAAACATAATGTCAAATATAATTTGAAGCCGTATTCATGAGGCAAATATTTTGAATCTGTTATTATTTGATTACATATATTACTATAAATAAAAGAAAAATATTTGTGGAAATAAACTACACACCTACTTTAAATAACTACGCAACATTGCTCCACATTATAATTAAGTTTTTCTCTCTGGTACAAATTCCTAATCTATATTATTTTTCAAATATCATGTTTATTCAAATTATAGATTAAGTATCAAATGCAATATATATATATATATATATATATATATATATATATATATATATATATAT
>Ga0209489_104598_pt1 | contig 25220 bp, 23 predicted proteins | sample SiratrowhiteBW_FD_187527 | JGI IMG/M metagenome (GOLD analysis project Ga0209489, IMG submission 187527) | Root nodule microbial communities of legume samples collected from California, USA - Siratro white BW (SPAdes) (version 2) | ecosystem: Host-associated > Plants > Roots > Nodule | place...
TATATATAATTAATTGGGCACAATTGAGTAATGAATGAGGAACATTTTGTCAAGTAGTAAGTTACAATTAATTTTGTACCTTGCTTCAACTTTAGACATGGTTTTCATTTTTATCCATTTGTCAATTCTCTTTTCTTCCTTGCCATCTCTTTCAATATCTTTAGCATTGACTTTAAAAGATATATTAGACCCCTATAACTAATATGTGTCTATTTCACAATTAATGATACCAATGGCGGTAAAAATGGCTGCATTGCTTTACGCGTGCTTATATCAACATTTGAGAGTTAAGGAAACACACTCGTGAGAATCCATCTTGAAGTTAGGTAGAGTAATGAGAAAAAAAATAAAATTAACTAGTAGCTTAGAGAAAATTTTCCTCATTCTCTTTCTAAACCAGCAAAGTCTAGTATGAATGAAAAATGAAGTTGCAATTTGAACATGTTGAGTTATTAATGAAGAGTTCAATATTAATGAGTCGTAAATAAGTTTACTTAAAGAGATTTAACACTACTTTTAACTTAAAATTTTAACATATTAAATTTATAAGTGTTTTTGTTAACATGTTTCTCAATTATTCAAGATTTTAATATAACATAGAGTAAGTGTGTTTGCTTTCATGGATATGAAGATATTTTATTACTTCGTTTAATCTTAGATTTTCACTTTAAATTTTTGTGTAATTGTCATATGTAACTAGTCATTTTAAAGAAGAGTAATGATTATTTGACACCGTGACGTGTTATTACTTTCATTTGACACTGCTTAGGTGTCAAAAATATTAATTATTTATTTCACGTGCACAGTGAGAGGGAGAGAGACAAAAGTGAGGTGAAAAGCCTTTTGAAAGATTCATTCTTCATGCACTGCTTCTCTTATCTTCCACAGAACCTCTCGTCTTCCACAAAACCTCTCATCTTCCACACAACCACTCGTCTTCCACATAGAAAACCTCTCGTTTTCCACAAAGAAAACCTCTCGTTTTCCACAAAGAAAACCTCTTGTCTTTTATAGAGAAAACTTTCTTCAAGCTCTCTCGTCTTTCACAAACCTGAATCACACACTCTCTGCGTAGTCTCTCTTGCGCGTTGCTTCTCTCACTCTTTATAACCTGTCATCTTCGCTCACCCTCTACCTGTTGTCAGCTCGTCGTGGTGGTTGGTTTAGGGTTGCGGTTCAGTACGACTGTTAGGTTTTTTTGTGTGAGGGTTCATCTTTTATGGCTGCATTTTTCCATTTTTACACAAAAGCTTCATTTTTTTGTTGTAAGTAAAGGTTTGTCTTTTGATATAATTTTTTATGGAAAAGGAAGGTTTTATTGGTTGTTTTACGGTTTTGTTATTGGTTGTTCAAAAAGGTTAGTCTTTTATGGGGTTTGTGTTCAAAAGGGAGGAACTTTTTTATGTTTTGGTAATCTTAGAGTATTTTTCAGTGCTGATCTGACATAGTCGACAAAGTTTCAACTATGGTGCTCCCTCATTAGACAAAGGTTAATTAGGGGTGGTGTGTAAAGTAATATTGCTTGTTCTGAGCTGACAAAACATGACAGGTTTCCTATGTTAGAATGACGACACACCTTAGTATTGGTTTTAGCATCTAAAGTTATAAGTGTTGATGAGGAACATTATCGCATAATAAGTTCTTAACTTCATCGAGTGAAGTATCCCTTTACTAAATATTGGGTAACCTGTCGGAAGTTAAGAACTTGATTTGGGATAATGGCCCTCATCTAATAATGTCGTAAGTATTAATTTAGTGTGGTATGTCTCAACTCTGCTATTTATTACTTGGTACATGCTAATAACATTTGTTTCATGTCATTATAGTGCATTGTGGATGGCACCAGTTCAATAATTTAATTTTGGGGTTACCAATGATTCTGAACAACACAACAACCATTGTATCCACTGTCAACCAACGAAACCAACCAGTTCGTGTTGCATATAAATTAAAATGTTTAATTTTGAATGTGGTTTTTAAAGGTTTATATTGTTGAATGTGGTCTTCACAGGTTTTAAATGTTTGTTGTAATGCTCTTTATAGGTTTATAATGTTCAAAGTGGTGGATTTGTGTCACTGCTGACGTCGGTAGGAAAAAATCTCACAAGCACACAAGTGTCATCATCTGCAAGTTCTGCTTTCTAATGTATTACATCAATCACATGATGCAATTCAGCAAATATCACAAAATCCCAAGAGGATACCCATGTTATGACGATGGGACAAGTAGTTATAAATTTTGACCACTGGACTCAGTACCAAAAATGTCCACACTTTTGGAATATTCAGTTCTTACCTTCTTCAGTTAGTCTCATAACATATATGTTTCAGTTTTTGATTACAAAAATATGTTCATTTTATAGAACTTTGTTAATGAATACTGGTGCTTACCCCTGACAATACATCACTAGTTAGCCATGTTTACCCGAATGGACAACTAATTATAAAATTTGGCCACTGGACTCACTAGCGTTCATGTACACAGGTTTGGAATATTCAGTTCTTACCTTCTTCAGTAAGACTATTAGCATATATGTTTCAATGTTTGATGTACCAGAATATGTTCCCTTTATACACATGTCTGCATAAGTACTGCTTGTGACCTCTAACAAAACATCATTGGTTAATCATGTTTTCACGAGGGGACAACTAATTATAAATTTTGGCCAAATAAGTCATCATCGACCATATTCGCAAATAAATGTTCACAAATATACAATGATCACAATAATGATTAAACATGTATTCATTGACCAATTATGTTCAATTCTAACATTTGTGTTGATGTAAATTGTCTTTAACATAACAACACTTCAGGGGTTATACCTTCTAAAATGACGGTATACCCGATGTAAACATTTGGCCACCGAAGTCATATGTCTAAACATTCCACATATAAGGTTATAACAAGTACCAAATTATGGACTAACAAGCCATTCAACCTAAAAGGGACAACAAGTTCATCCAATTTTCGTCAAAAAAGAGTACAAAAATAAGTTCATCCAAGTTCATAATTTAATAAGTATAAAATTATATCAAAACAACATAATATAATCCAAATTTGTTCCATCACAACTACATTAACATGATTCATTTCTTCCGACTTTTGACATTTCTTGCAGCTACCCTCGCAGACATTCTTCTCTTCTTTGGATATTCAACAAAAGGACTTTTTAATTTAGTAGGTTTACCCCTCATTTCACCTTTTTGTTTTGGGATAAGACATGTTCGCAAGCCCATATCTATGAAACAATTTATAACAAAACATAAAAAAACATAAAAATTATTAAGAAATAAATAATTCACTTCTGAACCTATTACAAAAATTACCTGCAGCAAGTAAGTACATCCAACAATATAAAGAACTGAAGGAACTGGCTCCTTTCGAATGGATGAAGTGCCTTCACACAAACTTCGGTCTAGATATTGTGCACCGCACCACCCCAATTGTATTGATACAATTTAGCAAAATGATTATTAGCAACAAAAAACAACCCAGGACATACAGAACCCTTAGTGTTGGGTAAAAAATTCAGATAGACCTAACAAAATGTACAATTTACAAAACTCAACAACATTAGAGTCATTTACACGTTTAAGTAGTTCATCATGAATCATAGTAATAATTACACGGTTGGGACCAAATAAACTCCTCAGTTTGGAGTCATTGGAGTCATTCTCCAGGTCAACCTGCTCTCCACCAATTCTCAAACCTATACTAACACAAATATCAATTAATGAAAACAAAACTACATCCCACATAATTTTAAAACCACAATCTTTCTCAACATATCTAGTGGACAGCTCCCTAACAACCCTCCTGCTGATTTTCAGTTCCTTATCTATCATGACGAGCCAACCAAATGGCGTTGCTTTAATGGAGGCCTTCTACTCATCAGTTAACATTTTATTCAGTTTCATTATATTCTTAGTACTGCAGCAATGGCGGACTCAAAAACAGTCTTATATGTAAGTAAACAGTCAAGGTAAACATGACATCACAAAACATTTCATCAACAAAATCAATAATGCAAACTACAAATCAAATCATATTGTCCATTTCAGTTCGTTCGCGAATAAGAACATCATCAAACGCCATTGTAATGCTGCAAAAACAAAAGCAAATAATAATTCCATTAAAATAAAAAACATCCAACCATTTGTGCTATCAATTCAAACCATCTAAACAAAAAAATCTAGACAATACACATCAGGTTAGCCCTTACACAACGAGGGGACAACATGACCACAATTTTGGCGACGCAAGACAAATATGTTCATTTGTTCATGTGATTCTAGACAACACACATCAGGTTAACCCTTACGTAACATGTCCATAGTTTTGGCCATACAAGACAAATATGTTCGTCTGTTAATGTCATTCTAAATAATACACAACATGTTAGTCCTAATGTAACATGGGGACAACATGTCCAAAGTTTTGGCGACATAAGACAAATATCTCTTCGTCTGTTCATGTCATTCTAAACAATACGCAACAGGTTAGTCGTTATGTAACGAAGGGACAACATGTCCACAATTTTAGCGACGCATGACAAATTTCTTCGTCTGTACATGTTATTCTAAACAATACACAATATGTTAGCCGTTATGTAACGATGGGACAACATGTCCACAATTTTGGCAATTCAAGACAAATTTTTTCGTGTTCACACTTTCCACAACAAATTCATTCAAAACCACAAACAACTGCAAAATCAGCACATAACACAACCCGTCTTTTTCCCACCATACAATCAACGAAAAAGATCATAAACATTATACAAAATCTTCAAACATCACAACCTCAAACCCTTAATGTATAAAAATCATACAAGTAAAGGTCTTCCTCAAAACCTAAACCTTCAAACCAAATAAAGGTGTTCCCTTTTCACAAAAAACAGCATAAAAGACCAACCTTTACTCCACAACTCTAAACCCCAAACGGAAATCATAGAGCACCAACATTTAAACCATCAAAAACACTTCCTTTTTGATGAAAACCACATAAAAGATGAAACTTTAACTAAACAAAACGAGATCGCGAACCACAACGAAGACCAAAAACCTAGACCAGAACGAAGAAATATACGCACCAGAAAGAAGACGGACGGAGGGCGACGAGAGTGACGGAGGGCGACGAGAAGACCGGAGAAGAAGAGAGCATACGAGAGGAGAGGACTGGTAGCAGAAGCTGAAAAAGCGAGACATTTTGGCCTTGCATCTACATTTTGAGGGTTTGGAGGAGAAAACCAAAATTGCCCTCCAAAATCACTTTCCAAAATTGACCTTGCCACGTATGTCACTTTGACAAAAATATCCCGATGTCAAATGGAGGTTAAAGGCAACCGATGTCAAAGGATCTTTACTCTTTAAAGAATGATTACTAGGTTTGTCTTTCCCAATCACCTATATCCATTTAAAAAATGATTGCTAGGTTTGTCTCTTCCAATCAACCACAATTAGGAGTGGTGAATTCAATTGTGCTTTAAAATGTAATCACTTATTTCTTCTCTCATTTTCTTTCTTATAACTTGAAGAACACGATGTGAAAAATATTTCAAAGATGAAGATGAGTGTGTGAAGTATTCAGTTTTAAGAGGCTCAATAGATGAGATAATTGATACGAATTTGTTAGATTTTGTGATGTAAAGAATATAAGAAATCTGGAAATGGAATTAGATGCCATCTTTATTGATGCTATGAAACTCTATGTGAATTTGTCAAGTTATAAAAGGGGAGAAGTGGTTCGGAAACATATGCCAACAACGGTTAAACCTAAGTCAATCTAACACCCAAAATTTATCGATAAATAATAAAAATATTATTATTATTATAATAATAATTATTATATTTATTATTAATAGAACATCTTTTTTGTCATGTTTCGATTATTATTATACTTATTATTATTATTATTATTATTATTAGTACTACTATTATTATTATGGTATTAATATTATAATAATAATAATTATTATTATTATTATGAGTATTATTATTTGTATTATTAATATTAATATTATTATTAGTATTAGTATTATTATTTTTATTCTTATTAATTTATTATTATTAATATTATTATTGTAATTAATAATAATAATAATTCTATTATTATTATTATTATTATTATTATTATTAATATTTATTATGATTATCGATGGATTAAATCTGTTGTTAACTTAGTGGACGACTTACCAACGGATTAATCTGTCAGTAATTTTGCAGTAATTTTTTTTTGTTGATAAATTACTAACGGGTCTAGATGGAATCCAAATTACTGACCTAATCACTACAAACAACGCTATGTTGGAGGAAATGTTCGATTTTATTGTGAATTAGATAAATAAAGTACACAGGAAATAAAGTTGTTTGGACTAGATACAGAGGCATGCCACAATCTCTTTGGAATCCGAATTACTTTCAGAAAATTATTGTGCCACTAGGAATAATCATGGATGTCAGAGGAGCCACATTGGCATGGGAACAACTATAGTTTGCTAGACTAAAAGTCAAGCTCCCAATTGGTTTGAAGCTTTTTAGCTTAGAAGATGTGAAGATAAATGGAATGATATATCATGTAACTCTAGAGGAAGAGGTATCATCGGTGGACCATGATAAAAGCAGAAGGTGGTGTATATATGATAACACTTTCTTAAATACAATTTCATCAGCAGTACAATCATTGGCGATAGTTTGCAATCAGAAGATAAGAAGGGATGTTAGATGGTGGGAAAAGGTGTGTGTTTTGAAGATGAGGAACCAACAGTAGAGTCACTGGAGAACCTTGTTGATGTAGAGAAACCAAAGGGTCTCAACGATGAAAGAGCCGCAAACATATCTATTCCATTTGGGGACAACTGGAAAATCAACCGTAGTGCAAGTGCGACACCCACTCCAAAAATGGTAAGTGTAGAGGAGCAAGAAATGATCATAGAGGCTAGTTGGAAAACTTGCACGCAAATGGAAACTACACAACAGGGAACTTGACCTAATAAGGGGAGTTCCAATGATTTACTTGTCAGAGCCCAGTTGAAGAAAGTGAGATTTTTTGGAAGATCGAGATGTGTGTTTTTTTTTCAAGGAATGGGTTGATTACTTGATCTATAAAAGGAAAACGACGTAGACCATTATTAACACTTGCGATGTGGATATTAGGGTTTGACGAATTGGATGAAATCCCCAAAGCAATCATAGTGAAATAAAGGTGACAGAAGATGACAATGGGAGGGGCGACGAAAACAACCATTGTCGTGATGGCCCTGTTGAAGATGACTCTGCATTGACACGACACGATAGATGGAGAAACCATACCTACTAGAGTTATAACAACATATTAACCCACATATCACGAAGAGCGGTCACTAAGGGGAGCGAATGCAACTCATAAGCCAAGTGTGGATGGATCTTAACGAGTTCTACGGAAGACAAAAAATATTGCAGGGCGAGATTGGTAAAACGACTATGACATCAAAGAGAGGCAAACACATAACACAATTGGCTAAAGGAAAAAGGTTAGTACCTCACAAAATTTCTATTTCTCTTTATGATATTGATATTAGGAATGGCAACAGGTTGTATTGGATTAACGAGGGTAGGACTGAGGTGAGTAAGTTATGGGAGATAGCTTGGCATATAAGAGTTGCAAGTCAGGGCAGTGTCGATATAATAGTAGGTACAATGTAGGTAAATTTAAGGCTATGGAGGAAAGGGATAAAACCATGGGTAAGTTGAGAAAGGCTAGAGGGTGCTAGTATGTTAAATTATTGTCATTAGTATTAACATTAGGGGCTATAAAATGGAATTCCAGTTAATAAATAAGGAAAAGTAAAAAATACTATGTATATAAAAAATAATGATGGAAACTATAAGGAGTGATGTACATTACAATCCCATGGGATAATAATATAGGGTAGTTCCATAGGGGTGGATAGTGAAGGTGTAGGAATTCTAACTCTATGACATAATGAAGTATTTAACTGCCAGAGTACTAAAGAAGGAAAAGGTTATGTAATGGTAGCATGCACATATGTTAGTAACAGAGATGAACAAAGAGTACCTATTGCGCTCATGAATGTAAGTGCACCATGTATAAATAGTGAGAAATTTAATTGTGGGAGTATATTAAACAAATTAATTGGACTGAAAGAGGTTACATATGGTGTGTTCTTGGGGACTTTAATGTTGTTAGGTGGCCTAGGGTGAGGAAGAGTACGATCTGTGAAAATAGAAATAATATTGGAATGGAGCAATTTAACCATTTTATATAAGCAAATGAGCTCCAAGATATACCAATGGTGGGAACGAGGTATACTTGGTATAGGCCAAGCAACACTGCTGAGAGCAGGTTAGATAGGATATTGGTCACACAATAATGGTTGGCGTATTGGTCGGCCTTCAAAGAGTACGTTATGTCTAGAAAAGTATTGGAACACTATGCTCTATTCATAAAGAATGTGCCAATTGATTGGAGACCTAAACTGTTTAGGACATTAGACGTTTGGTTGGGGGAACCTGGGTTTAAAAATCTTGTCCAGAAAAGGTGGGTATTATACCAGGCTAATGAGAACAGTGTGGTAACAGTAAAGGATAAGCTCAAAAGTATGAAAATTAACATCAAAGATGGAAGAAAGAGGTATTTGAGTACATACACACTAAGAAAAACCAAGTAATTAAGGAAATTGAGGAACTTGATAATAAGGATGATGTTAGTACTTTAAATCAGGAAATGAGGAAAGCATGTTGCAATTGTTGTGCATGCCAAGAGAATTAAGTATGAAGGAACAATCATCAGCTAAGCAAAATTCTAAGGCTCATGGTTGTTGGAGGGAGATACTAACTCAAAATATTATCAGTCTAGCATTAGATGGAGAAGAATGAGTAATGAACTAAAAGGAGTACATGTTAATGGTGAATGGTGTGAAGAACTGTCTAGAGTGAAACATTAAGTGATGCAATACTTTCAAAATAGGTTTTTAGCTGAATCGGGGCATGAGTTGAGCATAGATGGGATTCAATTCCCTACTATATCTGAAGAGGGTAATAGCAATTGTGTAGAGAATTTGAAGAGGTAGAGATAAAAGAGGAAGTTAGCCAACGTGATGGTACAAAAATTCTTGGACCGGATGGTTACAACTTTCAATTTGTAAAGAGCAATTGGGAAACCATAAAGGGAGATGTCATAAGTGTTGTAAAAAGCTTCCTCCAACCCATCTATATACTCAAGGATTGTAATGCTTCTTTTATTAAACTAGTGCCTAAGAAAGAAAATCCTCTGAAATTGATTGAATTCAAGCATATATCTTTGGTGGGATGTATGTATAAGATCATAACTAATGTGTTGGCTAATAGATTAAATTTAATACTTCTAAAAGTAATAGATAGTAGCCAATTTGCATTCCTAAGTGGCCTCGGACTACTTGATAGAATTTTCATAGCAAATAAGGTGGTTGATGAGATGAAGAGGAGAAAGAAAAGTGGGGTAATTGTTGACTACGATGGGTAGATTAGGCTTTAGTAGGACATGGATTAAATGGATAAAATTATGTTTGGAATCATCTACTATCTCAATCTTAGTGAATGGAAGCCCTACATAAGGTGTTACCCAGGACCTTTGAATGTTGAGGGGAGCCTTTAACCACTATACCAGACAATCTATATGATAATATTATAATTATTATTATTCTTATTATAGTTATATTTATGATTATGATTGTTAATATTATTAATAACATTATTACTATTATTATTATTATTATTATTATCATTAATAATAATAATATTATTCTTATTATTATCATTATTATTAAAAATGACAATAATAATATTAACAATAATATAAATAATATCAATAATAATATAAATAAAAGCAATATTAATAAGATTTATAATAACAATAATAAATTAATAAAATTTAAAATACTAATGTTATTAATAATATTAATACGAGTAATAAAAATGACATTAATAATAATAATAATACTAGAAATAAGAATATTAATGTTAACATTAATAGTAATAACATTATTGATAATAATATTATTAACTATTATAATAAATAATAATAATAATAATAATAATTTTATCAATAACATTAATAATATTTTGTGTATAAACATTATTAATATTAAAAACTTTAAAAATATTAAAAACAACATTAACAATTTGAAAAAATAGAATACTAATATTAATGATAATATTATTAATAATACCAATGATAATAACAATATTAATAATAGTAATACAAATTTAATAATAATAATAATAATAATAATAATAATAAACGTGTTAAAAATACCAATAATATTAGTTATAATATTAATAATATCAATAAAAATATTAATATTGTTAATAATATTCATATTTACTAATGTTATTATTAATAAATTAATATGAACATTATTAATAAGAGATAATAGTAGTTTTATCCATAAATACAAGTTCCTAAGTATTACCCACGGACATAGGTCCGTAGGTATTATCCACAGACATAGGTCTGTGGGTATTACCTACGGAAATAGTTCGTGGGTAATACCTACATACCAATATCCATGGGTAATACCTATGGATCTGTGTCCGTGGGTAATATCTATGAACCTACGTCTGTGGGTAATACTTATGGACTTAAATCCGTGGATAATACCTATAGATACAAATCCGTAGGTAATAATCTGTGGGTAAATTGAGTTTTTCTTGTAGTGAGAGCAACCTTAGAGTATATTATTGTAGGGAACAGACAAAACATGTTCAGAAGGTCTACACTCGAAGATATGGTTACAATACCGTGATAGAATTATTAAGTAGTATAACTTGACAACCTGACTAGGTCATCTAATGACATGTCTTGTTTATATCACCTTATTACTACCCCCACCAGTTAGGAAGAATCATGGGTGAGATTGAGTGGATTAATCTACTATGTTTTTGAATTGTTATTGTAATATTAATGTTCAGGGTCAATGATATAGAGAAATATGATTTTCATATATTAAAAACATATACCGTACAAGTATACATACACACATACACACACACACACACATATATATATATATATATATATATAAATTTTTTTCTAAATAATTGTAATGGAAAGATATGGAAAGATATAGTACAGGATGAAACATAATGTGGTTATAACAGAAGCTATACTTAAGGATGGGTTATGATGCATGCACATGATATTGGGTTGATTGTTTCTTGTGAATGGAGAGAGTCTACAAGCTCCTACAAGATGAAGGAGGGAGATTAGATGCCAATCTTGTCTAGAAGAAATGCATGGCGAGAGTGAGACAAAGGTTTGGTAAGTAGATCAGCTAGTTGATGACTTGTTGGCACATGAGACAATTGAACTTCCTTAGAAGCAACCAAGTCGCGAACAAAATGATAGTCAATGGCAAGATGTTTCATGTGAGTATGGAACACAAGATTGGCATATAGGTAGGTAGATCCAATATTATCATAAAACAATAGTAGGGTCTTGATGATTGGATGACCAAGCTCTTGTAGTAGTTCTCGTAACCACAACAGTTCAGTGGTGGTGGTTGCTATAATACGATATTTAGCCTCTGTTGAAGATTTAGCAACAATTGGTTGTTTCTTAGAAGACCAAGAGATGACATTGGGCCCTATATAAATAAGATAGGCAGTAGTAGACTTGTGATCGTAAGTATCTCTAGCCCGATTAGAGTCACAAAATGCAGTGAAGGAGAGATCTACAACATGGGAGAGGTGAAGATCATGGTCAAGTGTCCCCTTGAGATAACGATGTAGATGTTTGGCAACTTTCATTTGAATTTCAGTGGGAGCTAGCAATTTTACTGTGATAGTTTATTCATTGAGAAAGAAACATTTGGGTGATGAGATACAAATATTGTAGGGAACCAATAATGTGACGAAACTCTCGGATATCACATGAGGGAGCAGCAGACGTTGGAGTCTAATCGTATGAAGTAGAAAGAGGAGTGGTGACAAGCTTTGCATCTTGCATGTTGGTAGAAATCAATAACTCACATACATAGTGTTGTTATGAAAGGAATAAACCGTGAGATGTAGAGAGAATTTCCATGCTAAGGAAATGATGAGGGGACCCAAGATCCTAGAGAGAGAACTTCAATGCAAGGGTACTCTTGAATGCATTAAAAAATGAGTCGTTGTTACCTGTGATTAATAGATCATCTACATAAACAAACTGTCCCGATTGTATACAAAGAGAGAAATGTCATATCAAGAATTAAGAAATCCATATGTTTTAGGGCATTATACCAAGCACGAGGTGTTTGTTTGAAACCATACAACGGTTTGTGGAGCTTGCAGACATAATCTGGAAAGTGAGCCTAGGTGGTTGACATATGTAAATATCCTCCGAGATGCTACCATGAAGAATGCATTATTAACATTCATTTGTCATAAAGGCCAACCATTAGAGAGAGCAATGTAGAGAACCAACTTAATAGTCTGAGGCTTAATGAATGGACTATAGGTTTCAATATAGTGAATGCCAAGAAGTTGATGAAACCCTTTGACAACATGACAAGCTTTATATTGAGCTATAAAACCATCGGGATTTTGCTTGAGACGAAAAACTCACTTATTACCAATAATGTTGAACTATGATTGCTTAGGGACAAGGAACCATGTATCATTGGTAAGTAATGTATTGAATTCTTCTAACATTACTTGCCTCTACTCAGAATGATTTAAAACATGAGGAAAACAAGAAGATTCAATTTGATTGGATAAAGAAAATTTGATGGTTAGGTGAAGGTGTTTGGGTTTAAAGATGCAATTTTTAGATCCTGTGACCATTGGATGAGACAATTATTTTGATCTAAACATGCATGAAAATGAGTTTGTATGCATGAAAAGATATGAACCCAAAATACAAGGGTTGAGTAATTGAGAGTTTTAAGAAGAGATTTTGTATAGCCAGAGACTTAATTGTCCTGTCTTGTGAATAAGAATTGAAGTACTCTTTTATATTAAATTTATTCTTTGCTGTTAAAAAAATTATGTACATTTTTAGAAAGAGTGGAATAATTTTTTATATTAACTTGAATGCTGTATATTCTCTTAAACTAAATAAAATCAACAATACATACACATTTCTATTATTTTGATCAAATACATTTGTTTCCTTCCTAGTTCAAATAAGTTGAATCTGATTAATTGAGCATGCGCGCAAAGCTTTGTTTGGATTTGTCAACGCGAAGAATGGATGCTTAATTAGTGCCGTGCCATTCGGGTCACAATTCATTTGCTCACACTATAGTTCAGGAAACGTTCAAATATTCAAATTTTTACTTAGTAATACGTAGAAAAACCTAAACCAACCAATCTATCTATTGTTTTTCCTGTGTTTTCTCTGCCCTATTTTTTACTTTTCTCAACTCATGTGACCACACCGTTTCCAATACCCATCTACTCACTCACGAGTTCCATGATTGCGAATTAAGCACTTCTACAATTTGTTCAATTTTGTGGACTATGCTGATCATTGACGATTTGTGCCTTTAAAACTGTGTTATATACATATATGTGTATGTATATATATATGTGTATGTATGTATACTGTTAAGAGATAAATAAAATAATAAAATTTTATTAAAAATCGATGTGAATGTTTATTTTGTAGTTTGGTAATTTTAATAGACTAAAATCTTGATTTGTGGCTAAGTATATTGTGTGCATGCATGATGACAATTGATACAGGTTTTCTAGGTCCACACTCCTAAGGCTAGTAGGCTACATATATATGCTTATTGACGATGATAGATATGTTTAGTTAGCCCCTTTAAAGGATTTTTCTTGATAAGTTATTTAAGGTAAAAGTAGCAGTGCTGTTCATTTGCACCTGAAAGATCTGCTGTCGCGAAGATCTTATTGAATGCCCTTATAGTTTGCTTTTACTTTTTCATATTTTAGGTATATATATATACGGCTTTTAGCATACAAATCAATTAATTTTTGTTTTAATTTCTACAAAATACTTTTTCTTATTTTCGTCTTTCTTAAAAATTAAACTCATATTCTATAGTGAGAATAAATACTTTTCATGGTTAATTAAGATCCTTTGTAGTTTAAAACCAACAAATTAAAGTCCTTTGGATCTAATTCTTTTACCTAGATTAGCAATAAATATAAATGTACGTTTAGTATGTATGCTTGTAATCATTATGACTTTATCAATTGCATAATAAGCCAGTCATGATTGATCACTCATATACAGAAGCTATTAGTTTGAATAATTTGTTTTCAAACACTATCATTAGTTTAAGAAAAATATATGATGAACCCTGTAATGCTCCAGCCCATAATTGGTCCAGAAATACTGCAGATGACATCATAGTTTAGAAGGCAATTATAAGTGGCGCCAACAAGACAACTCTGGTTTCATTGTGTGGCTCAGCACCTCTTAAAGTGGTTGGTGAAAGTAACTTTTTAGAGTTTCCTCAGTAACATGACAAGGGCAGATTTTCCACCAAAACATCATAATCCATTATAGGCAATTTGGTACGAAGAGATGCCAAATCAGAGGCTGAAAAGTGAAGAAGATAGCTTGTCATTTGGAAGAAACATTCTCGTGATATGGAACATGGATATATAACGACAGAATACAGACACTCTACTGCTGTAAAGATATAACAAAACCCGCCAATTAAGGAATATGTTATATATATATATATATATATATATATATATATATATATATATATATATAGAATATGTCACTCACTATATTTGTGGACCATGAAGTTAAAGAGATGAAATTAACCCATAAAAAAAGGGCATTCCACCACTCTTGTGACTGATGATGAGTGAAAACACATGTTCTGGTGAAGTACTGAAAACCTGAAAAATTGCAACATCTGCATGCCACACACAAATTCTCATTCAATGGCAAACAAAGAAAGTGGCATCTTCCCAGAATGGAATTTGTGACATCTTTAGCTGCTAGCGAGCTATACCCTTGCTTAACTATCCGTACATTTATACCGTGGCCTCTTTCTTCTCAGGTCACTGAATAGGAATACCTGAAAGTTCACTCAGATTCATAAGTTTTCTTTTAATTATATGTATTGGTCCCTAAGCAATTCAGGTGAACATATCTTCCCCAGACGGCGATTCGTGTAATCATCACAAACATCAAAAGTGTATTTACTGGAAAAGAATAAAAATAGAGGATAGGTTTACTCCTGCTCTTCTGGCCATTCTCATCAACATATTCGTTTTTCATTTTTACTTTATGCAGTGTTTCTCCTTTTTCGTTTTCATCTCTTTCAAATTTTGTGAAACCAATACTTAAACAGAATTCTTAAATATAGTACATGTTCGTATCAGACGAAAAAGGTACAACAGTATAAGTTTTATGATTATCACGAATCTTTTTTACTTTGATTCTTCTAAATCTATGAAAAGTTGTTTTTTCTTTTTTCATTTTTTATATCGATTTAGTTTTCTAACTCATTTGTAAAGTAAACAGATATAAAAATCGATGTAATGCTAACTTTTTCTTCCTATATTTAACTATTTTTTTTTTTTTAACGCGACACAACTACGTATCTTGTAGCACAACTAATAATCATCAATTATTTATATTTTTTATAGTATATCTACTTTTTTGGTTTAATATTTAAAAAAAAATAGTTTCAATAGTATTCAATTTCTGATATCATTTCATATTGTTACCTGCCATTATCTAGTTTCTCAATAAAATTAATCCTACTATACATACTTCCTTTTTTTAGTCTTTATATTAAATGTATCTTGTTTACTATTTTATTCCTTAACTCTGCAATCACCTAAATAAATAACAACAACTAAGCAACAGCTAACACTAATGTACAAAATTAAATATTCGTTAACAAATAATTTTAAAAACACAGGTAAGTATATATAAAGAGTAAATAAATATAAAAAATAATAATTTATTTCATGTATCATTACTTTTTATTTTTTATTTTTTTATAAAACTCATGTTAGGCATGGAGCTATTACATTAAATTTATTAAAAAAAATGAAACCATGAAGAGCTAGACCAAATTCATGTAAAGAAAGAAATAAAACAAATCACCAAACCAATACATAAGGGTAATATGGAAAAGCAAAAGAACAAAATTAAGGAAAGCCCACAAACACTAGTAGAAGAAGGAGATTTAACGTTTGTAGTATGAAGACTTAGTTAAATGCAAAAATGACCTTGTCAAAAGCACGATGACATTTTTGTAAATAAATTAGCATCCATAACGTTGGTTAAACAAAAACAAACGTTGTGATGTGCACACAACGTCAGTTAAACAAAAAAATCGTCATGGATATATCAGTAAAAAATAAAAATTTAAAATTTTAAAATTTTCAAATGGCGGGTGAGTCACCACGTCTATTGGGAGCTTTAAACTGACGTGGTGTTTTTGACCATGACGTCGGTTCTGGTTGTCCAACTGACGTCATGGTCACTTTGATAACATTGGTAAAAATTGGATAAAATTAAGGTTCCCACCACATCGGTTCTGAGGCTTCTAACCGACTTGGTTCTGCCTGTTTTAACTCAGCCACACTGTTTTTACTTTTACACTTTTTGCCTTCCTCCCTCATTTTCACTCTTGTGCACGTTGCTTCTTCACAGTTCTCTTTCGCTCACATTGTCATTTTCATTCTCACGCATTCTCTCTTGCATTCTGTCTTGCTTTCTTGCTCATGTTCTCATTGGTACGTGGTGTTCTCCCTCGCGTGTTGTTCTCCTCCTTTGCTCTCATTGTCTTTTGTGGTTTCATTCACTCCATTTTTACATTCTTTGGTTTTGGTAGATTTCGTTTGGGTCGATTTCTGTTCACTGGTTTTTCCTTCACTGTCTACAAGATGTATGTTTTCTTATCTTTGTATGCTTGGAATATTTTTTGGATGTTTGTATCATATATTTAGGGTTTCAAAAATTTTTGGACGGAAAAACTTCAAATGGTCATAACTTTTGATAAAGACCTCGGATTGAGATGCTCCAAAAATGAAAGTTGCTCAAAATGGGGTAACGAAGCCCTTGGCCAACGGCCAAAGGCGGTTGGGCCTCCGAAAATTCCAAAATTCTATCGTTCAGGGTTTCTTTTTTATTGTTTTTGTTATTTTTTATCCATTTTTTTAGATTGTAGCCTTTGATTTTATATATCTACACTTGCTAAAAAGTTCTAAAATTTTTTGTGGTGTTTTCTTATATCGATTAGAGATTTATCAATTTATAATTTAAAAAAAAAATGACAACACCACGTTGGTTGTTAGGCTAAAAACGATGTGGTGTTGTCCACCACGTCGGTTTTAGCCAAACAACTGGCGTGGCGTTGTGGATTTCAGCAAAACACCATGTCGTTTTCCTTGTCCAAACTGACGTTGTGGTGGATTACATGATGTCGGTTGATGTGGTGATGGACTACGTGACGTTGGTTGTTTAACCGACATCATTTTCAATGTCTCCTAGGTCAACGTCGGTTCGGGACCCGACGATAAAGGCCTCTTAGAACCGACGATAAATGCCCTTTTCTACTAGTGAAAAGAGTCAGAAGAGGTATATGCGTTAGGTTCAGAACAAAACAATAAAAGAAATAAAAAAAACAAAGCTAAGGTGTCAAACTCCTCTATCATTTCTTCTTTGTAGTGCACACTCTAATAGGTTTTTTAGCAGTTATGGAAGCACCATTCCTCAATCTCCTAGGTCTTCTAGAAATATTAACAAACATTTCCAACTCATCTGAATCACTGGGGAACTCGTGCTCCACCGATCTGCCTAGCACCTAGAAACCACTTACACTCCTCCTCAAACTTAGAAAGAGACAAACAAGCCTACAACCCTCTTGCATTTGGTTGCAGCCTCACAGGCATGAACTTGTAATAGTTGAGTGCAAACCATAAGTGTAAAAGAAAACCCTTGGACTGTGTATGAGTCAACAAATCAGAAACTTCCAAACTAGTAGCCATTGTGACATCAAGCTTAGCCCAATAGAACTATGAGAAGTTATTTTAGTGGCTTTTCCAACAACTATAGCAGCATTTTTAGGTGGCCAACCTGGTTTCTATGGTGATTCGACTAGATCATCATGTCCATCTGAGTCTAAGTTAGAGGTTTCCTCCTTCAACATATTCGCCCACCTCTTATAAACCAAACTCTGCTCCTTGTGATTGATTGTGGGAGCAACACTCTTAGTTAGCAAAGATTTTTCATGCATATCTTTTCGTTGTTCTGGATCCATTTCATTATCCTATAAAGAATTTTCATCAAGAAGCATAGGTTCTTTAATTTGAATGGATTGCACATGTATTGCCTATGACTGTTCTAAAGCATTATAACATAATTTTTTTTCCTGAGGAATAACATCATCCATAACAAGTAAAGAGGTAAAAGAATCGAAAAGAGACAAACCTTTAGGAAGAACAAGATCACCCTTTTGGAGCAATTTGCTTATTTTGTTCAACAATTGGAGAAATCTCAACAAGACTTGGCATGTCATCAAGGCTATCATCAAGATGAGGACCCGAATATGATGCACATGGCATGAACAAAATCTTCGATCTATGCAAACATGCAAACATGGCATGAACAAAATCTTCGATCTATGCAAACATGCGAAGAAGACTACGAGACAAGCAAAAAGGTACAACAAAAAAAATCTGATTTTGGTTCCTCTAACTTCACTTGCTTTGGTTGTGTCAAGCAAGGACACATCAAGGTAAAGTGTCCAAATCTGGTACACAAGGAGAAAGACCTAGAGAAAAAGAAGAGCAGGAGTGAAAAGGCAAAGAGAGCCTACATAGCTTGGGAAGACAATGACACATCTTCTAGCAGTTTATCAAAGGAGGATGAGGAAGCTAATCTTTGTTTGATAGTTGAACATCAATTTGAAGTCAGCAAGCTAATCTTTGTTTGATGGTTGAATATCAATTTAAAGTCAGCAAGCTAATCTTTATTTGATGGTTGAACATCAATTTGAAGTCAGCAGTGTAAGTTCAAATATCTCAATGAACCGTGAGAATAGTAGTACCTTGCTTTAAAGAAACTCATGAAGAAGCAAACAAATTGGCTTTGTCAAACAATATTTTAAAAGGTTTAAAAAACTTGGAAGGAAAATAAAATCCACTCATTAGAAGAAGGACTGTACTCGATTAAAACTAATTTTGAACATCTTGAAATGATTTTTAAAGCTGCTTCTTACAATGATAGTGCATCTTGTAAGCTAATCAACTGTGAAAATTACGAAGCTTTGCGAGAAAAGGTGAAATATTTGATGAACATTGTTACAAAACTTTCTTAGGTAACTACAAATTTAAATGCAATTTTAGGTTCTCAAAATTGTGTTTTCAATAAAGCTGGCATTAGTTACAAACCTATTTTTCAAAAAGAGGTGAAACAGTTTAATTGTTTTTTAATTATAGCAAAACACATACTTCACCATTTGTAACTTGCTTCTATTGTATAAGAAATGGCCATTAAGTGAGGAATTGTAATATTAGGAAATTTGATGTTCCAAAAAGACTTAGTTAGGTGGGTACTCATGGGTACAATTAACAGTATTGGTCTCAAGTTTAATAGGGAACCATTGCTTGAAATTTAATTTGTTTTACAGAGCCTTTTGACAGCCAAGAAGCAGCTATGGTACTTGAATAGTGGTTCCTCAAAGCATATGATAGGAGATGCTTCAAAGTTAATTAACCTAACCTTGAAACATAGAGGATTTGTGACATATGGAGACAACAACAAAAGACATAATCCTCGACAATGGAGATGTTGGTGATAAAGACTCCTTGATCATCAAAGATGTACTACTTATGGAAGGATTCAAGCACAATCTGCTTAGTATAAGCCAGTTGTGTGACAAAGTACTTCAAGTCACTTTTGAACTTAAATTGTGATTCATCTCATATTCAGTTTCAAGGAAAACACTAATAGTGGATAAAAGGATGAACACTGTTTACATATTGAATATTTCTTGCATTGATTCTAGTATAAATTGCTTGTTGTCCAAGAGTGATGAATAACGGTCATGGAATAGGTACATTGCACACATTTATATGCATCATTTAAATAAGCTTGTGTCTAAGGATTTGGTTGATGGACTCCCTAACCTTAAACAGTGAATCATGCCAAAAGGGAAAACAATCTAAAAATTCTTTTAAGTAGAAAAACTATGTTTCCACCTCAAAACCTCTTGAGCTTCTCCATATGCATCTGTTTGGACCTTCTTAGACCATGAGCTTAGGTGGTAACTATTATGGTTTGGTCAAAGTAGTTTATTGTAGGTATACATGGACATTATTCATTGTAACTGTTAAAATAAAGGAGAAAATAATTATGAAACAATCCCCCTTGTGTAAAGTACACACATAGAGACTATTTATTTATAGATAAAAAATAGTAACAGACTAATAGAAAATATGGGGTAAGCCCATTATATTCAACACTTCCCTCAAGCTAATCCATATAAATCATATGAACCAAGCTTGTTACAAATATAATCAATTTTAGGTCACCACAAAGATTTAGTAAAAATATCAGCTAATTGATCATTTAAATTAACAAATTCAGTCTTGATGTCTCCAAATATAATTTTCTCTCGAATGAAATGACAATCAATCTCAATATGTTTAGTCGTTTCATGAAAGACAGAATTTGAGCTAATATGAAAAGCAGCCTGATTATCACATATAAGTGTCATTTGAGTGGCCTCTCCAAATTGTAATTCTTTAAGTAAATATTTAAGTCAAATAAGCTCAGGGGTAGCTAAGGCCATAGATCTATATTTTGCTTCAGCATTAGATCTTGCCACGACATGTGTTTCTTGTTTTTCCAAGAAATCAAATTATCACCAATAAGAACACAATATCTAGAAGTAGATATTCTATCAGACGGAGATCCTGCCCAATCAGCATCTGAATAACATACAACTTTAATATTGTTACTATGACTATATAGTAAGTCTTTTCCAGGAGAACCTTTAATATACTTCAATATACGAATGACTGTATTCTAATGATCAACACAAGGGAAATTAAGAAATTGACTCATCACACTAACTGCAAATGAAATATCAAGACGAGTAACAGTAAGATAATTTAATTTTCCAACTAATCTTCTATATTTCTCAGGATCTGAAAGAGGCTCCCCCTGACTAGGTAGAAGTTTGGCATTAGGATCCATGGGTGTTTCAATAGATTTTGAATTCATCAATCCAGTTTTCTCCAAAATGTCCAATGCATACTTTCTTTGAGAGATAACAATACCATTGTTAGATTGTGCTACCTTAGTCCCTAAGAAATATCTAAGTTTGCCAAGATCTTTGGTCTGAAAGTGGTGACAAATATGTTGTTTTATCTGAGAGATGCTATGGTTATCATTACCTATAAGAACAATGTCATCAACATATACCACTAGATAGATAGACCCAGCTTTAGAGCGACGATAAAAAACTAAATGATCTGCCTCACTACGAGTCATACCAAATTGTTGAACAACACTGCTGAATTTTCCAAACCAATCCCTAGGAGACTGCTTAAGGCCATATAAAGATTTGCGGAGATGACATACCAATCCAGAAGACTCCGCTTGAGCAACAAAACCTGGAGGTTGCTCCATATAAATTTCTTCCTCCAAATCCCCATTAAGAAAAGCATTTTTAATATCCAATTGATAAAGAGGCCATCTTTGAAGAGTTACCATAGCTATGAATAAGCGAACAGAAGCCATCTTTGCCACTGGAGAAAAAGTATCACCATAGTCTAAACCAAAAATTTGTGTATAACCTTTAGCCACAAGACGAGCTTTGAGATGACCAATAGTACTGTCAGGACCAAATTTGATAGCAAAAATCCACCTGCAACCAATAACAGATTTCCCAGAAGGTAAAGAAACTAGTTCCCTAGTTTCACTATTCTGAAGAGACTTATTTCATCAAGCATTGCTTGACGCCAACTAGGATGGGTTAAGGCATCACCTACAAGTTTTGGAATAGACACAAAAGAAATAGACGAAAGACAAGTATAAAAAAGTTGAGATAGTCTATGATAACTTAGTGTAGTATAATATGGAAAGGGATTACAAGTAGAACATATACCTTTACGAATGGCAATGGGAAAATCAGGTTCAACTGTTGGAGTCGGAGGGGCGGAAGAGCTGGCACAAGAAGAGCGTCATCAGATGGACCATGAGAAGTCTAATGATGACTATAAACATGAAGAGGTGGTGGATGAGAGGAATCTTTAGGTACACTAGACATAACCCGAGTATCAAAGACAATTGGAATATGTACTTGATTAGATGGAGACATAAGTGGAGAAGACATAGACTTAAAATAAAAAGAAGACTCAATAAATGTGACATCTGCAAAAATGAAGTAATGGTTAACAGAGGGTGAGAAACATTTATATCCTTTTTGAGATTTAGTATATCCTAAAGCGACACGTTTGTGTGACCGAGCAGACAATTTATCAAGACCAGGACCAAAATTATGAACAAAGCAACTATACCCAAAACCCTAAATGAAAAATGCAAAAAGTTGTAGTATTTCTGCACACATTCATATACATCATTTAAATAAGCTTGTGTCCAAGGATTTAGTTGATAGACTGCCTAACCTCAAGTTTTAAAGGACGTGATCTGTGAATCATGCCAAACGGGAAACAATCTAAAAATCTCTTAAGTAGAAAAATTATGTTCCCACCTCAAAACCCCTTGACCTTCTCCATATGCATCAATTTGGACCTTCTCAGACCATGAGCTTAGGTGGTAACTATTATGGTTTGGTCAAAGTAGTCTATTGTAGGTATACATGGACGTTATTCATTGTAACCAAGGAGGATACATTCACAACATTCAAAAGACTTGGTAGAGTTTTGCAAAATGCGAATAAATGTAGTATTTCTGCCATCAAAATTGTTCATTGGGGTGAATTTTAAAATGAAAAATTTGAATGGTTTTGTGATAAACTTGGTATAAAACACTATTTTCAGCACTTAGAACACCATAATAAAATGGTGTGGTTGAAAGAAAAAATAGATCTTTGGAAGAATTGGCTAAAACTTTGCTAAATGAAACTAATCTTCCAAAATACTTCTGGGCTGATGCAGTAAACACTGCATATTATGTGTTGAATAGAGTTTTGATAAGACCTTTTCTGAAGAAAACCCCATATGAGCTTTAGAAAGGAAGAAAACTAAATATTTCTGATTTTAAATTTTTTGGTTGCAAGTTTTAAATTTTAAACAATGTAAAAGATAATCTAGGAAAGTTTGTTGCTAAGTTTGATGAAGACATCTTTCTAGGCTACTCATCTCATAGTCATGCATATAAAGTCTATAATAAGAGGACTATGTCTATTGAAGAGTTTGTGCATATTATCTTTTATAAACTATAAGATGAAGGAAAGACCTAAGATTATTGCAAGTGATAATGAATGAAATCACTAAACTCCAAAGGCTAAAGCTAAACATAATAAAGAAAAAGATACAGGAGAGTTGCAAGGAACTAAAAATTCTGTTGTGCCTTCTACATTTGTTGGAGACACAAATTTTCCTAAATAATGGAGGGTTCCAAGAGATTTATCCATGGACATCATTGGATAGATTGATAGGGGAGTATCTACTAGAAAATCTTTCAATCAGTTTTGTGAACACATAGCTTTTGTTTCATAGCTTGAACCAAAATCCGTTTTTGATGCCTTAAATGATGTAATTTTCATAATTGCCATGCAAGATGAATTGAATCAATTCACTACAAATGATGTGGGGAATTTAGTTCCTAGAACTAAAGTGATTAATGTAATTAGCACTAGATGGGTATTTAGAAATAAGATGGATAAACAAGGTATCATTGTTAGAAATAAAGTTTGGTTGGTAGCAAAAGGATATAATCAAGAGAAAGGAATTGATTATGATGAAACATATGCTCATGTTGCTAAACAAGAAAATGTTAGACTATTGCTTGTATATGCCTACATATGTGGTTTTAAATTGTTTCAAATGGATGTGAAAAGTGCATTCTTGAATGCCTATATCAATGAGGAAATGTATGTAACACTACCCCCAAGTTTTGAAGATCACATGTTTCTTGGACATGTGTACAAACTCAAGAAAGCATTGTAGGGATCGAAGCAATCCCCAAGGCAATGGTCCACAAAGCAATGGTATGAGAGGTTAAATAATTTTCTACTATCAGTAAATTATGAAAGATGAAAAGTAGATAAATCTCTCTTTATTAAAAAGAACTAGTAATGATATCATTCTTATATTAGTGTATGTTGATGATATTATCTTTCGCTTAACTAATGAAAAACTTTGCCAATAGTTTATTGCAGCTAAGCAAGGTGAGTTTGAAATGTCTATGATGAAAGAGCTAATTACTTCCTAGGCTTTTAGGTCAAATATCTTAAACAAGGAACATTTCTAAACCAAAGTACCACAAGGATCTCTTAAAGAAAATTGAAATGGAAAATTGTAAGGAGGCTACAACACCCATTTCAACAAGTTATTATCTAGATGCTGATGAGAAAGGAGTAGCTATAAATTAAACAAAAAATAAAAGGCTAATTGGACCACTCCTCTACTTGATAGCTAGCAAACCATACATAATGTTCAGTGTGTGTTTATGTGCAAGATATCAAGCCAATCCAAAAGAATCACACTACAATGCAGCTAGGAGAATCCTAAAATACTTGAAGAGGAGTGTCAATGTTGGGACTATGGTATCCAATTGGTGTTTCATTGAATTCGATTGGATACTCTGATACTGACTTTTCATGTTGCAAATTAGATAGTGTCAACATCCAATTTTGTCCGGGTAATCTTTTAAATTAAAAATACGATAATAAAATAAAATAAAGAAATAAAAAGAAAATAAAAAATGAATAAATACAAATTTATTAATTTTTTCATTACAAAAAATAATTAATAATAGAAAAACAAAAAATAAAAAAAATAATAATAAATAAAAAATATATATAAATTGAGAACAATAGAATCCAAGAATAAAAAAAATAAAATAATAAAAATAACAAGAAAAGAAAATTGTTTTCAAACTGTTTCCTTCATTTACACTTTCAAAATAAAAATAAAGATAATAATAAAAAAAGAATCAGTCAATCTCACTCAATCTTAACTTCTCACAAAATAAAAATAAAGATAATAATAAAAAAAGAATCAGTCAATCTCACTCAATCTTAACTTCTCACAAAATAAAAATAAAGATAATA
>Ga0209489_104599_pt1 | contig 25219 bp, 3 predicted proteins | sample SiratrowhiteBW_FD_187527 | JGI IMG/M metagenome (GOLD analysis project Ga0209489, IMG submission 187527) | Root nodule microbial communities of legume samples collected from California, USA - Siratro white BW (SPAdes) (version 2) | ecosystem: Host-associated > Plants > Roots > Nodule | place: USA...
TATATATATATATATATAAAGCTAGATTCAGATAAGTTTTTTTCTTTAGTTCATTTGTATCTCTCTGTTTTGTGTTGGGGGTTATTTTTTGTTTTTACTGCTGTAGCTGTTATGTTTGGTAGACCTTGTTAGGAGATTGTGTTGAATATGTTATTGCTGTAGTAGATTATGGTAAAAAACATGTCCTTTATGGTTTGCAAAGGAAAGATTATTATCTTTGTTGGCAAAGTAAGTTTTTTACTCACAAAGGTGTAAATTTTATATGTAATGTTCAAAATAATAAATATTTTTTTTATTAAAAAGGACAAATCCTGTTAGATACATTCTAGTATAAATATTTCAATACAAGATTTGATTTCTTAATTATATCCTCTTAATTACACACTTTTAATTACATTTAATTGTTACTAAAACAATGTAGAATATGAAAAGATTGCACCCTTTTAATTACACTCGCTTAATTACATTCCACTGCTAATAAAACAATATAATATGAAACGTACACATTTCTTTTTCATTTAAGATTTTATTTTATTTCATTATTATTATTAAAATATTAGGTTTAGAACTATGCATTCTACATTTTAATTTTTTTTATTAAAACATTATTAAAAAATAAAATGTTTTAATAAAAAATAATAATATATTAAACGCAAAAAAGCTGCACCATTTTAATATGATGCACTAGTTTGATATCCTACTCCATTCTCATGTTTTAATATTTCAATAACAATTTAAAATAATTTTTTAATAATATATTAATGTTTTAATAATTATAATAAAAATAATAAAATGTAAAAAGATCTGCACTCTTCACCGTTTTCATAATCTTTCAATATTTGAATAATGTTTTACTAATTTTTAAACTGGTGGATCATATTAAAAGGTGCAGTTTTTTTTTTTACGTTTAACATATTATTTTTTTAATAACGTTTTAATAATAAAAAGAATTAAAATGTAGAAACATATGCATCGTTCTAATCCTATTCCATTAATAATTTTTAATAATATTATAATGTTTTAACAATAATAATAATAATAATAAAATAAAATAAAATAAATTCGTAAATGAAAAAGAAATGTGTACTGTTTTACTACCTGCATCGTTTGATATTCTGCACTATTTTAGTAACAGTGAGATGTCATTAAAAGGGCGTGCACTGTTTCCATAACAATGAGATGTAATTAAGAGGTGGAAAAAATTGTCTATTTTAGAATTTATATTGAAATCATGTTATATAGACATGACTTTTTTTTCCTAACATAAATTAAAATCCTATATAAATGATACGATTTTTGCAATTTAGCTAGCACGATTTGTTTAATTTAGTAGTAAAATTTTCTTTTATCTATTTTAGACATTAAATAGGAAAATTATACCATTCTGGGAAGAATTACTCTAGCAAAAGTAGTGTTAAGTGCATTCGCCTTATTTTTTTTATTTTTTTTTACCTTTTTTCAAAATTTCTAACGCATTAACAAAGTTTATTTCTACCGTATGAAACGGATTTTTGTGGGGTTGAGGAAATAATCGATGTGAAGAAAATAACATAGATAAAATGGAGTACCCAATGTAAATCAAAGAAATGTGGCGGAAAGAAAGACATTAGAATAACAAATGAAGTCTTGTTGTTAAAACGAAGATTGATGATAGAAAAATCTGAATTATGAAGGGATATTTTAGAATCCAAATATAAAAATTGGAGGAACCTAAAGAAGGAGGATAAAGTTAAAAATGTTTTGTGGTGGCGAAGGGGTTTGGGAAAGGTTTGTGGGATTGAGGAACAACAAAGTTAGTTCGATGCAAAGTTAATTTGGAAAGTGGGTTCAGGAAGCACAATCAACTTCTCTGGAAAGATATGTGGGTAGGAGAAATTCTGTTTTACATATGAAGTATCCTAAGTTGTTTTAGATTCAACTCTCAAAGATGCTATAATTGTAGATTCAGGTAGAGGAGAGTTGAAAACGAGATTTTCCATGGAGAAGAAGCAGTACCTAATGGGAATTAACTCAGTTGAACAAGCTGATGCATGAAATAACATCAAGACACTGCAAACAGTAATTTACCTTCATTTCACAATGAAAAATAATATTATTTTATTAAGATATTATATTTTATTATAAAAAACAGAGGTGAAATGGTGTAAGTTTTGGACAGTATTGACAAAATATATTTATTCAATAAATGACAAAATATCTATTTATCGGTAGATGATTACATAGCTCCTAATTTTGGTCTTCTGAAGGATAACACAACCTTTGCACTGTGAGTGAATGCAAATGTGGAGTTTACTTTTGATCTGCAATAAAGATTTATAAACAATGAGACAACGGGATTACCTTAACCCGTATACAAAACAAAATCAAGAAAAAATCAGAAAAAAACAAACATGTCCTTAATGTTGAGGCACCCCTTGCTGCAATACAATCAAAACCTGAGTTAAAATTGTATTGTCATCTTTTGCAGACCTCTTGTGCTAATTACTCTTTAGCCTCTACAGGATGAGAGGTGGGGTAAATACTAGCTCAATACTTATGAAAACACTGCTAAAGAAAAGCTCAGTGTTGGAATAGATCATACTATAACTACTTACATACACCTCCACGATTTATTACTCTTTTTGGATATTCCTAAGAAACTAAATTTCAGAAAATGCTTTTTTCATTATCATGCTAGGTTGTTGCAATGCCAACCCATTGATCACTCAATGTCCAAATATTAAAGCCAATTTGCATTCAAAACACAAATGTTGTATTGACTCTTCACCACACCACACATGACACTGTCACTATTTATCCTCTTTTAACTAGGTTGTCTTGTCACTCTATTTAACGAGACTTTCTATACAAAGTGTATGACAAAAGGTAAAACGGTAATAACATATACTTAGTTAATTAACATATACTTAACCTCACTTCTCTGATTTTTCGTGGTATGCAAACCACCAATAGCAATCGTGTAAGCAAACTAGGGCATGATATCGTGCATGTGTGCCACCTTTCATATTGCAATTTAGAAAACAACGAAAACATCACTATTCGTTGCTCCAGAATTCAGTTAGGGCATCGTTCCATCTGCAAATATTCTTGTATAAATAACCCTCTTTAGGGTATTTTCTCTTCACAGCAAGAACAAAAGATGGGTTTGAACAACAACAATACCATGGTGCTAAAGGTGTGCTTCATGCTACTTTTCCTTCTGGGGAGTTCTACTGCGAGCTTGAAGCTGTCTGAGCTAGGCCAACTCTTCAAAAGTGGTCATCATCATCACTCAATTGATGAGCCCTCTGAGCTTTCAAAACCATGCTGTGATGAGTGCGCATGCACAATGTCAATACCTCCTCAATGCCGCTGCACAGACTTAAGGTTGAATTTGTGCCATTCAGCTTGCAAATCATGTATGTGCACGTTTTCCCATCCTGCACAGTGTGTTTGTACTGACATAATCGACTTCTGCTATGGACCTTGCAAGTCCAGTCATGATGATGACTCGGATAACCAATGAACAAGTCTTATGTAAGCTCTCTGGCAAATTGATGAAGCCTTTCAGGCTTTGTTGTTTGTGTAAGGAGATGAATAAAATTTGAATAAAAACTCATGTTTTCGTGGCCCAGAATGTGTTTTCTGCAAATCTAGGTTTTCTTTATTCTGATGCAATCATGCAACCTTCTGTGTTTACTGCAAATCTAGGTTTTCTTTATTCTGATGCAACCTTCTGTGTGTTAGAAGAGATTAACAGAAGTTAATTTAGTGAATTTTATTTTTGGCTTGCATTTGGTTCCACGATTTTATGATTTATAAATAAAAAATGTAAAAGTTTAACAAATTTTCTTCGATCGTAGTCATTTTATTCAGAATTTGTTTCATATAACAACTACGATTATGGAAGGATAGGGTAAGAAATCATGAACCTTTTTTCATGTTACTCTTTCAATTCATATGATATTGTTCTAATTCATATGATAATCTCCTAAGGAGGATAAAAGTGAAATATTTCATGGAAAAGAGACATTTATAAGAAGAGAGAGTTGGTGGATGAATTAATCCAATGAGTGGATGACAAAAAAAAAGTGTAGAGAGATGATGTTAAAAGTCAATTTCCTATTAAGTCAATATATTTTATGTTGTATAATAGAGAATAAGAGAAAAATATATATTTTATGTTGTAAACAGAGGACAGGAGAAGAATATCTATTTTTGAACAGAGAAAGAATATTAGTATTTTTGAAGCATTCTGAAGCTTAAACACTATTTATAGCCCTTAGAATAGAGAGTATTCTTAGATAGAATCTTTGTTAAGGTAAACTTGGTTAAAAAGATATAGGGTCTTAAATAGAATCCTTGTTAAGATGAACTTCATTAAAAAGATGTAGGGTCTTAGATAGAACCCTTGTTAAGGTGGGGTAAAAGGATGTAGGGCTCTCAAATAAATTGTGTGAATTTTTTTACTGTATAACCTCTGTTAGTGATAATCAATCTCGACTAACCTTTAATATTTACACATCCTAGGTCTAACTAATAAATAAAATATTTACACATCCTAGAAATATGATTATTTTCAATCATGAGAAGGTGGATATGGAGAAAGTTTGGTATTTAACACAACTAATACTAGACTATGGTTGAAATGTAAAAATTTGGAGTTATGTTTTCCTACTCTGACTGGTATCAAGTACCTATGAAGTGTTTAAAGATACTGTATTAAAATAGTATATGAAGACACTGCATTAAATAGTATACTTGCAATAATAGAGTAGACAGTTTTGTAGGCTATAATAAAGTACACGGTTTTGTAGGTTGCTAATAGCATCTAATTTTACAATATATCCTTATTATCTGTTTAGTAATACTTTAACGATAGGGACATAATTCTTTAGAGTGTCACTTTTCACTGAGTGCAGATAAGAAGGGCTATGGAATAACAGGGGTCAACAACTTATCCACAGATAACATTTACAAGGTAAAAAAAAAATATGAGTATTGCTGAAATATTTGGAACAAAACAATAAATCTTAATACATTGTGAATTGGTTATTGTAAATACAAGAGGGATTGTATGGTTTTAATTCTAATCATACACTTATTTGTTTTGTTGTCTAGAAACAAATACATTTATTGGTTTTGATGGTATAGGCTGAAGGGTTAATACCTGGCCTAGGAAGTCTTACACCAGAAGGTTAAGATATAAAGAATCCGAGACTGAAGTATAGGTTAATATTTTGGGTTACTCCTTTTTTTTTATTTTATCTCATATTTGTAAGTAGAATATCTGTAAAGGATTTGGAACATCCCATATATATTTCTATTTAATTTATATTCTTATGCTGATAAAAAAAATTCAATATATAAAAAAAAATCAACACTGATATTGACACGTTTCATTTCTTAATGCGCCCTTTACCTTTTTATTACTGATGGAACACGAGGACATTTTAATCGAGTTTTTTTTATCTATATATAATTGGTTAATTGGCTAATTTAGAAAAGAACAGAGGATGCTAATGAAGGAAATATTATCAAAAATCAGATTCTCATTTATTTGAGAAGAAGGCTAAAATTTAGTAAAATTCTTAAGACAATTAATGAGGTTGAATCTTAACCAAAATTATATTGTCCACATTATTTCAAAAGTTATTAAATAATTTTTTGTGATTAAATTACAGAAAAGTTATTTATTGAATAACTTTTTGTGATTCAATTACAGAGAAAAACATGTAGCTGCACAAACTATAACACAATAAAGAAGAAATTCATCTATGAAAAATAAGTGTTTGAGTTTATAACAGAGGAGTCTATAACAGATATGATATAGTGGTATTTCACCTTTGTATCATTCATATTGTAACTATATTGTAACTGCTTTAGGCATTAGATTGTGTTAGATATACAAGTGTGAGTCTAAGTCCCACATTGAATAAAAATGAGAAAATTGAGAAAGTTAAGTAATATATAAGAAAGAATACCCAACAACCTACTACTTTAAGGTTTTTGGTTAAAAGTGGTGTCATTCTCTTATGTATGTTTGGCCCAGACTCCCACATAAGGAGAATATTGTTGGGTATACAAGTGTTAGTCTCTATTGCCTTAATGTCCCTTTGAATTCTCCCAACAACCACAACAAGCAAGCTGAGCAATATACTATATCTCTTCTATATCTGTCTTTCTCTGCTTGAATACTGTTCTATTTCTATGATTCCATATACACCAAACATATGCTAACCACATGCCATTTCTAGCTCTATTTTGTTTTACATTTAACCCTTAGATGATGTAAAATTTTTGAAAATTGGTCGTAAGATGTTTATGGTGAACAGAGCATACCCCTTACTTGATTGTCACATAAATTTCATACCCTCTTAGCTATTGCATAGTTAAAAAATAAATGTGAAATGATCTTTTCTTTTTCTTTACCCATTACGCACCTTAGATCTCCCGCCGTTACTAATTTTTTTCATAAAGCTACTTTAGTTTGTATCTTTCTAAGGATCACTTTCTATCCAAAATATAGTAGGTTTCGAAGGGGTCTTCAAATTCCAAAGATATATTTCATTATTTCATCAACTTGATCTTTGTTGAGAGTATTGTTTGCAATAATTTGTATTGATTGTTGTTTTGCACCTTTTTCCAATGATCTTCTCAAAATTTGATTTTATCTCCTCCTAATTCTTATTATATAGTATCATCAAACCATTATTCTAGTTAGTCATCCTCACAAACAAGCTTTGTACAGATCTCTCCACCACTAAAAGCTATTTCTAATTGTATTTGAGTTATTCAAGTTCCAAGTTTCATTATTCTCCACCCTTAACTCTCACTTTCATCTAAAAGGATATGTGTCCAAATAGATCATACTATAACTACTTACATACACCTCCACAATTTATTACTCTTTTTGGATATTCCTAAGAAACTAAGTTTCAGAAAATGCTTTTTTGCATTGTCATGCTAGGTTGTTGCAATGCCAATCCATTGATCACTCAATGTCCAAATATTAAAGCCAATTTGCATTCAATATTGACTCTTCACCACACCACACATGACACTGTCATTATTTATCCTCTTTTAGCTAGGTTGTCTTGTCACTCTAGTTAACAAGACTTCCTATACAAAGAATATGACAAAAGGTAAAACGGTAATAACATATACTTAGTTAATTAACATATATTTAACCTCACTTTCACCACTAGCAATCGTGTAAGCAAACTAGGGCATGATATCGTGCATGTGTGCCACCTTTCACATTGCAATTCAGAAAACAACGAAAACATCACTATTCGTTGCTCCACATTTCAGTTAGGGCATCGTTCCATCTGCAAATATTCTTGTATAAATAACCCTCTTTAGGGTATTTTCTCTTCACAGCAAGAGCAAAAGATGGGTTTGAACAACAACAACACCATGGTGCTAAAAGTGTGCTTCATGCTACTTTTCCTTCTTGGGAGTTCTACTGCGAGCTTGAAGCTGTCTGAGCTAGGCCAACTCTTCAAAAGTGGTCATCATCATCACTCAACTGATGAGCCCTCTGAGCTTTCAAAACCATGCTGTGATGAGTGCGCATGCACAATGTCAATACCTCCTCAATGCCGCTGCACAGACTTAAGGTTGAATTCGTGCCATTCAGCTTGCAAATCATGTATGTGCACGTTTTCCCATCCTGCACAGTGTGTTTGTACTGACATAATCGACTTCTGCTATGGACCTTGCAAGTCCAGTCATGATGATGACTCGGATAACTAATGAACAAGTCTTATGTAAGCTCTCTCGCAAATTGATGAAGCCCTTTCAGGCTTTGTTGTTAGTGTAAGGAGATGAATAAACTCTGAATAAAAACTCCTGTTTTCGTGGCCCAGAATGTGTTTTCTGCATATCTAGGTTTTCTTTATTCTGATGCAACCTTCTGTGTTTACTGCAAATCTAGGTTTTCTTTATTCTGATGCAACCTTCTGTGTTTAGAAGAGATTAAGACGAAAGTTAATTTAGTGAACTTTAGTTTTGGCTTGCATTTGGTTCCACGATTTTATGATTTATGAATAAAAAATGTAAAAGTATAACAGATTTTCTTCGATCGTATTCATTTTATTCAGAATTTTTTTCATATAACAAGTACGATTCTTGAAGGATAGGGTAAGAAATCATGAACTTTTTTTCAAGATTGTTACTCTTTCAATTCATATGATATTGTTCTAATTCATATCATAATCTCCTAAGGAGAATGGAGGATAAAAGTGAAACATTTTATGGAAAAGAGACATTTCTTAGAAGAGAGAGTTGGTGGATGAATTAATCCAATGAGTAGATGATAAAAATTATATAGATAGGAGAGTATAGAAAGATGATGTTGAAAGCCAACTTTTTATTAAGTCAATATATTTTATGTTGTACAACAGAGAAGACACGGGAAGAATATTAGTGTTTTCACGGGAAGAATATTAGTGTTTTCGAACAGGGGAAGAATATCAATGTTTTTGAACAGTGAAAGAATATCAGTATTTTTGAAGCATTTTGAAACTTAAATAGCATTTCTAACACTTAGGATAGAAAGTATTTTTAAATACAACCTTTCTGAAACTTAAATAGTATTTCTAACACTTAGGATAGAGAGTACTCTTAGATAGAATCTTTCTTAAATAAAATCTTTCTGAAACTTAAATAGTATTTCTAACACTTAGGATATAGAGTACTCTTAGATAGAATCTTTCTTAAATAAAACCTTTCTGAAACTTAAATAGTATTTCTAACACTTAGGATAGAGAGTACTCTTACATAGAATCTTTGTTAAGGTGAACTCAGTATTTTAAATAGAATCCTTGTTAAGGTGAACTTGGTTAAAAGGATGTAGGGTCTTAAATATAGAATCTTTGTTAAGGTGAACTCAGGATTTTGAATAGAATCCTTGTTGAGGTGAACTTGGTTAAAAGGATGTAGGGTCTTAAATAAAACTTTCAAATAAATTGTGTGAAATTTTTTATTATATAAGCTCTGTTAATTATAATTAATCTCCAGTAACCTTTAATATTTACACATCTTGGGTCTAACTAATAAATAAAATATTTTTTAAAAGGTATTGTAATTATATAGGAAATTTAGAATCATAGAAATATGATTATTTTCAATCATGAGAAGGTGGATATGGAGGAAGTTTGATACTTAGCATAACTAACACTTGACTATGGTTGAAATGTAAAAATTTGGAGTTATGTTTTTTTACTCTGACTGGTATCAAACATTTATGAGATGTTTGGAGACACTTATATGGAGACACTACATTAAAATGCATTAAAATAGTATACTTGTAATAGTAGAATACACTATTATAGGGTGTTAATAGCTTCTAATTTTAAAGTATGTCCTGATTGTTTATTTAGTATTAACAATAGGGACATAATTCTTTAAAGTGTCACTTTTTATTGGATGCAGGTAAAAAAGACTATGGTGTAACAGGGTCAACAACTTATCTACATATAACATTTACAAGGTCAAAAAAAAAAAAAAATATGAGTATAGCTGAAAAATATTTGGAACAAAATAATAAATCTTATCAATTGGTTAATGTAAAGTAAAGACAAGAGGGATTGTATGGTTTTAATTCTAATCATACACTTATTTTTTTTTTTTTTAGAAACAAATACATTTATTGGTTTTGATGGTATAGGCTGAAGGGTTAATACCTGGCCTAGGAAGTCTTTCACCACAAGGTTAAGACATAGAGAATCAGAGGCTGAGGTATAGGTCAATATTTTGGCTTACCCTTTTTCATTTTTTTTTATTTTATCCCATATTTGTAAGTAGAATATTTGTAAAGGATTTGGAACATTCCTTATATATTTTTATTTAATTTATATTCTTATGCTGATAAAAAAAATTTAATATATAAAAAAAAATCAACAATGATATTGACACGTTTCATTTCTTTATGCGCACTTTACCTTTTTATTATTGATGGAACAAGAGGAAATTTTAATCGAGTTTTTTCTATGTATATATAATTGGCTAATTTAGAAGAGAACAGAGGATGCTAAATGAAGGAAATATTATTAAAAATCAGATTCTCATTTATTTGAGAAGGCTAAAATTTACTAAAATTCTTAAGACAATTAACGAGGTTGAATCTTTAAACAAAAATTATATTGTCAATATTATTTCAAAAGTTATTAAATAACTTTTTGTGATTAAATTACAAAAAAGTTATTTATTGAATAACTTTTTGTGATTCAATTATAGAGAAAAACATGTAGATGCACAAACTATAATACAATAAAGAAGGAACTCTTCTATAAAAAAATCAGTGTTTGAGTTTATAACAAAAAAGTTATAACAGAGAAGTCTATAAAAGATATGATATAGTGGTATTTCACCTTTGTATCATTCATATTGCAACTGCTTTAGACATTGATGTCATTTAGTATATGAAAATACTATCCTGACATTTTATTTTTCATCCATGACCATGCTTCAAGCTGAGCAATACACTATATTTCTTCTATATCTGTCATTTGTTGCTTGAATGCTTCAACCTGAGCAATATACTATATCTCTTCTATATCTGTCATTTGTTGCTTGAATACTGTTCTATTCCTATGATTTTATATACACCAAATATATACTAACCATATGCGTTTTCTAAGTTCTATTTTGTTTTATATTTAACTCTTAGATGATGTAAAAATTTTGAAAGTTGGTCATAAAAATGGTTACGGTGAACATGAAAATTGGTCATATACTTAACCTCACTTTTCTGATGTTTCATGGTATGAAAACCACCACTAATAATCGTGTAAGCAAACTAGGGCATGATATCGTGCATGTGTGCCACCTATCACATTGCAATTCAGAAAACAACGAAAACATCACTATTCGATGCTCCACAATTCAGTTAGGGCATCATTCCATCTGCAAATATTCTTGTATAAATAACCGTCTTTAGGGTATTTGCTCTTCACAGCAAGAGCAAAAGATGGGTTTGAACAACAACAACACCATGGTGCTAAAGGTGTGCTTCATGCTACTTTTCCTTCTTGGGAGTTCTACTGCGAGCTTGAAGCTGTCTGAGCTAGGCCAACTCTTCAAAAGTGGTCATCATCATCACTCAACTGATGAGCCCTCTGAGCTTCCAAAACCATGCTGTGAAGAGTGCATATGCACAATGTCAATACCTCCTCAATGCCGCTGCACAGACTTAAGGTTGAATTCGTGCCATTCAGCTTGCAAATCATGTATGTGCACGTTTTCCCATCCTACACAGTGTGTTTGTAATGACATAATCGACTACTGCTATGGATATTGCAGGTCCAGTCATGATGATGACTCGGATAACTAATGAACAAGTCTTATGTAAGCTCTCTGGCAAATTGATGAAGCCCTTTCAGGCTTTGTTGTTTGTGCAAGGAGATGAATAAACTTTGAATAAAAACTCCTGTTTTCGTGGCCCAGAATCTGTTTTCTGCATATCTAGGTTTTCTCTATTCTGATGCAACTTCTGTGTTTATTGCAAATCTAGGTTTTCTTTATTCTGATGCAACCTTCTGTGTTTAGAAGAGATTAAGACGAAAGTTAATTTAGTGAATTTTAGTTTTGGCTTGCATTCCACGATTTTATGATTTATGAATAAAAAATGTAAAAGTTTAGCAAAATTTCTTCGATCGTATTAATTTTATTCAGAATTTTTTTCATGTAACAAGTACGATTCCTGAAAGGATATATGGGTAAGAAATTATAAACCTTTTTCAATACTCGTTATTCTAATTCATATGATATTTTCTTAGGTGACATGAGAGAACGGAGGATAGAATATAAAACTAGAAAAGAGACATTTTCCTGGTAGAGAAAGTTGAATTAACGTAGTTAGTCGATGATAAAAATCTGATAAAAGAGTGTAGAGAGATGATATTGAGAACAGTTTTTTGTTAAGTTAATATATTTTGTGTTGCACAATAGAAAGAACAAGGGAAGACTAGTAGTGTTTTTAAAGTACTTTGGAACTTAAACAGTATTCTTAAAATTACATACTTATAGTGAAGAGTACTCTTAAATAGATTTTCTATTAAGGTGAACTTGGTTAAAATAATGCATAACTGTCAAATAAATTGTGTGAATCTTTTAACTGTATAAGCTCTATTAATCACAATCAACTTCGACTAACTTTTAACATTTTTACATCTGGGTCAAACTAATAAACAAAATATTTTTTAGAAAGGTTCTGTAATTATATAGGAAATTTGGAATCCTAGAAATACAGTTATTTTCAATCATGAAAAGGTGGTTATGAAGGAAGTTTGGTACTTAGCACAACTGAATACTTATTATGGTTGAAATGTAAAAAATTTGAAGTTAAATGAAATGTAAAAAATCTGGAGTTATGTTTTCCTATTCTGAAATATAAAAAATCTAGAGTTATGTTTTCATATGAAATGTAAAAAATTTAAAGTTATGTTTTGCCACTCTGACTGTAATGAAACACTTTTGAAATATTTGAAGACACTGCATTAAAATAGTATACTTGCAATAGTAGAGTACACGGTTTTATAGGATGCTAATAGTAGAATACACGGTTTTATAGGATGCTAATAGTATCTAATTTTTGATAGTGTGTCTTGATTGTCTGTTAGTGATATTTTAACAATAGGAACATACTTCTTTCTAGTGTTATATATGAAAATGAAATCTTCTTATATTAAAGTGTGTCTTAATTGTCTGTTTAGTAATAGTGTGTTTTGATTGTTTGTTTAGTAATATTTTAATTATAGAGACATATTTCTTTGGAGTGTGATATATGAAAATGAAATCTTCTCATTGCACCTAAGAAGAGCTACGGTGTAATAGGGGGTAGCAAGTTATCCACAGATAACATTTATAAGTCTATATAAAATCCAAAGTATTGATTGAAAGTGCTTGGAACAAAATAATAAATCTTAATAAGTTGTCAATTGGTTACTGTAAGACACTGAGAAGAGGAAGAGGGATTATGCGATTTTAATTCTAATCCTACACTTATTTGTTTTGCTGTTTGGGAACAAATACATTGTTAGTTTTGATGGTGTAGTCTGAAGGGTTACTACCAGCTCAGGAGGCCGAGAAGGCTAAGGTATAGAGAGTTAGATTGGGTTATTCCTTCTCATTTTTTTTTATTTTATTCTATATTTGTAAGTGGAATATTGGTAAAGAGTTGGAACATCTCTTGTATATTTTTATTTAATTTATTTTCTTATGCTGAAAAAAGAAAGAGTCAATATAGTCAATATATCAAATAAAAAAATCAAAAATGATATTGACACGCTTTACTTTTTAACATATTTCTGTGCACTTTACCTTTTTTAATTTCTGATGGAACACGAGAAAATTTTAATTGAGTTTCTTCTTTTACCTATATATAATTGGTTAATTTAGAAGAGAAGGAAGGATGCTAGTGAAGGAAATATTATTAAAAATCCGACTCTCGTTTATTTGAGAAAAATGTTAAAATTCAGTTAAATTCTTAACAAAAAAAAAAATTACTGAGATTGAATCTTAAACAAAATTATATTCTCGTTATCATTTCAAAATTTGTTAAATAACTTTCCGTGATTCAAATATAGAAACACCAGAAACTATAACATATTATAACATAACAAGGACGCAAACTATAACATAACAAAAAAGCAACTTCTATGTCAAAAATTAGTGTTTGAGTTTATAATAGATATTTTTTTTTAACAGCCATTAATAAAATAAATAAAAATACTTAAAGGATGTTCTAACCCTATTACAAACACAAATTTAACAAAACTCAACACTATCCTACATATTTTCCAAATTTGATGGACAAGATACTTTATGCCCCTATTCTGCTTTGAAAGCACTTATAATAGATATGATATAGTGATATTTTACCTTTGTACCATTTATATTACAAATTCTTTATGTATTGAATTGGACATTAATATCATTTAGTATACGAGAATACTATTTTTAACATTTTGTTTTTCATTCATAACCATGTTTCAAGTTGAGCAACACATTAATCTTTTTTTATATTATCTTTCTGCATGAATGTCACTATATTTCTCTGATTCTATATACACTAAACAATTACTAATCACATGCCTTTCCAAACTCTATTTTATTTTACATTTAATTCTAAGCTGTAGAAATTTTGAAAATTAGTCATAAGATGATTATGGTGAACAGAGTATATCCCACTCAATTGTCACCTAAATTTCATATCCTATTAGCTATTAAACAGTTAAAAAATAAATGTGAATTTTATTTTTTACATTACACATTAGATTTTTTATTGTCACTCCTCTTCTTCATAAAGTTATTTTAATTAGAATCTTTTCAATAATCACTTTCCACTTAAAGTGTAGTGGATTCAGAGAGGCCTTCAAATTCCAAAGATATCTTCATTATTTTCAAATTGGAACCTCTTTTATAGCATTGTATGCTGATTTCACAATTAAAATTCCATCTTTATCTCCATTTCATAACTACTTATCAGCTACATCTTTGTTGAGAGTATTATTTGCTATAGTTTGTATTGATGGTTTCTTTTGTACCTTTTTCTCAAACTAATTTCTCTCCCTCTTTCGAGTAATCCTCCACGTCCAATTACCTTCTATCTATTCTCCCAATTCCCGTATATTTTTGCTCATAGTTTCTACAATTTTGAGTTTACTACATTGAGGTAAGTAAGAAATGGAACAATATTCGGAGAGGTAGCTGTGAAGTGGTGTATTTGAAAGTGAGAAACATGGTAATTTTTGGGATGCGGTTCTATATGGTGAGGAAATATTTGTAGAGGCTCAAGTAAAGGATTTAACTTGGATCACTAATGAGGTACCTAATGCTCATTTTTCGTACTTGGATGTTCTAGGTCCTATCATGACAAAGTGTGTAGTTTTCAGGGAGTTTGGTATTTAATATAGTTGAGTAGGTGAGTCTTTCAGATAATACCTTTCTTAGTATAGGTTATGCTTTAGTTGTCAGTTTGTTTATTCTCTACATGTTCAGTGTTTAACATACTCGCTACTTTTGTAGTGGGTTTGTTGGAGTAACAATAACAAGAGCTATGGTAAGTGTGCTATGAGGAATGAGAAAAAAGAGGTTCTCTGGATGGTCTATGAGCTGATGAAGACAATGTGAGGGTTGATCCTCTAGTAGTGTATCTATCGGTAGATGATTACATAGCTCCTAATTGGTCTTATGAAGGATAACACAACCTTTGCACTGTGAGTGAATGTAAATGTTGATTTTTCTTTTGATCTGCAATAAAGATTTATAAACAATGAGACAATGGGATTACCTTAACCCGTATACAGAACAAAATCAAGAAAAAATCAGAAAAAAAAATGTCCTTAATGTTCAGGCACCCCTTGCTGCAATACAATCAAAACCTGAGTTAAAATTGTATTGTCATCTTTTGCAGACCTCTTGTGCTAATTACTCTTTAGCCTCTACAGGATGAGAGGTGGGGTAAATACTAGCTCAATACTTATGAAAACACTGCTAAAGAAAAGCTCAGTGTTGGAACTCACTTGTAATGTGCCTGGTCTGCAAGTCTGCTCTCTAAATCACACTAATCTGTCCTTATTTTTACCTCAAATCCGTCCTCATGTAAAATTGATCTCACAGATTTTAGTCCTTATGCCCTTTCTACCCGTTTGCCTAACAATTGTCTTCCATGTGCCTAGCATATATTCCCAGGGATTTTATATATGGCACTGGACATAGACACTAATCAGATCAGAGTATGTGAACCTCATACTTGACACCTTATCTGTGATCCAAAATCAAACCCTTACTTGAGATGAGTTGTATGCTTTCTCAAGATCTTTAACCTACAACTGATGTTATTCCTATGTGTTCAAATAGATCATATTATAACTATCCAGATACACCTCCACAATTTATTTCCTTTTTGGATATTCCTAAGAAACTAAATTTCAGAAAATGCTTTTTTCATTAGCATGCTAGGTTGTTGCAATGCCAACCCATTGATCACTCGGTGTCCAAATATTAAAGCCATTTTGCATTCAAAACACAAATGTTGTATTGACTCTTCACCATACCACACATGACACTGTAACTATTTATCCTCTTTTAACTAGGTTGTCTTGTCACTCTATTTAACGAGACTTTCTATACAAAGTGTATGACAAAAGGTAAAACGGTAACAACATATACTTAGTTAATTAACATATACTTAACCTCACTTCTCTGATTTTTCGTGGTATGCAAACCACCACTAGCAATCGTGTAAGCAAACTAGGGCATGATATCGTGCATGTGTGCCACCTTTCACATTGCAATTCAGAAAACAACGAAAACATCACTATTCGTTGCTCCACATTTCAGTTAGGGCATCGTTCCAGCTGCAAATATTCTTGTATAAATAACCGTCTTTAGGGTATTTTCTCTTCACAACAAGAGCAAAAGATGGGTTTGAACAACAACAACACCATGGTGCTAAAGGTGTGCTTCATGCTACTTTTCCTTCTGGGGAGTTCTACTGCGAGCTTGAAGCTGTCTGAGCTAGGCCAACTCTTCAAAAGTGGTCATCATCATCACTCAACTGATGAGCCCTCTGAGCTTCCAAAACCATGCTGTGAAGAGTGCGTATGCACAATGTCAATACCTCCTCAATGCCGCTGCACAGACTTAAGGTTGAATTCGTGCCATTCAGCTTGCAAATCATGTATGTGCACGTTTTCCCATCCTGCACAGTGTGTTTGTAATGACATAATCGACTACTGCTATGGATATTGCAGGTCCAGTCATGATGATGACTCGGATAACTAATGAACAAGTCTTATGTAAGCTCTCTGGCAAATTGATGAAGCCCTTTCAGGCTTTGTTGTTTGTGTAAGGAGATGAATAAACTTTGAATAAAAACTCCTGTTTTTGCAAATCTAGGTTTTCTTTATTCTGATGCAACCTTCTGTGTTTACTGCAAATCTAGGTTTTTCTTTATTCTGATGCAACCTTCTGCGTTTAGAAGAGATTAACACGAAAGTTAATCTAGTGAATTTTAGTTTGGCTTGCATTTGGTTCCACGATTTTATGATTTATAAATAAAAAATGTAGAAGTTTAACAAATTTTCTTCTATCGTAGTCATTTTATTCAGAATTTTTTTCATATAACAACTACGATTCTGGAAGAAATCATGAACTTTTTTTCACTTGTTACTCTTTCTACGATTCTGGATTCTGGAAGGATAGGGTAAGAAATCATGAACTTTTTTCAAGACTTATTACTCTTTCAATTCATATGATATTGTTCTAATTCATATGACCATCTGTTAAGTGAAATGAGAGAATGGAGGATAAAAGTGAAACATTCCATGGAACTGAGACATTTTCTTAAAAAGAGAAAGTTGGTAGATCAATTAATGCAATGAGAGGAGAGTGGGGAGAGAAAATGTTGAAAGCCAATTTTTTGTTAAGTCAATATATTTTATTCTGTACAACACATAACAATATATTTTATTCTTCACAACAGACAACAGGGAAAGAATATATTTTATTCTTCACAACAGACAACAGGGAAAGAATATCAGAGAAAGAATATCAGAGAAAGAATATCAGGAAAAGAATATCAGTGTTTTTGAAACATTTTAAAATTTAAATACTATTTCTAACACTTAAGAAGATAAATAGTACTCTTAGATAGAATCTTTGTTAAAATGAACTTGATTAAAAGGATGTAGGGTCTTAAATAGAATTCTTGTTAAGGTAAACTTAAATAATAGGATGTAGGGCTCTCAAATAAATTGTGTAAATTTTTTGACTGTATAGGCTCTGTTAATCATAATCAACCTTGACTAACCTTTAACATTTTCATATCCTGAGACTAACTAATAAATAAAATATTTTTTGAAAAGGTATTGCAGTTATATAGGGAATTTAGAATTATAAAAATATGATTATTTTTTATTATGGGAGAGATAATGTTGAAAGTCAATTTTCTGTTAAGTCAATATATTTTATTTTGCACAACAGAGAACAGGGGAAGAATATCAGGGGAAAAATATAAGTGATTTTGAAGCATTTTGGAATTTAAATACTATTTCTAACACTTAAGATGAAGAGTACTCTTAGATAGAATCCTTGTTAAGGTGAACTTGATTAAAAGGATGTAGGGTCTTAAATAGAATCATTGCTAAGGTAAAGTTAGGTAAAAGGATGTAGGGCTCTCAAATAAATTGTGTGAATTTTTTGATTGTATAAGCTCTGTTAATCATAATCAACCTTGACTAACCTTTAACATTTTCATATCCTGAGGCTAACTAATAAATACAATATTTTTTGAAAAGGTATTGCAGTTATATAGGAAATTTGGAATTATAAAAATATGATTATTTTCAATCATGGGAAGGTGGATGTGGAGGAAGTTTGGTACTTAGCACAACTGAATACTTGACTGTGGTTGAAATGTAAAAATTTATGTTTTCTTACTCCGACTGGTATCAAGCACCTGTGAGATGTTTGGAGACACTGCATTAAAATAGTATACTTGTAATATTATAGTACACGGTTTTATAAGGTGCTAATAGCATCCAATTTTACACAGTATGTCCTGATTGTATAACTGAACACTTGACCCGTAGAGTGCTAATAGTATCTAATTTTACACAGTATGTCCTGATTGTACAACTTAACACTTGACTATGGTTGAAATGTAAAAATTTGGAGATGCAGTATGTTCTGATTGTACAACTTAACACTTGACTATGGTTGAAATGTAAAAATTTGGAGTTATGTTTTCCTACTCTTATTGATATCAAGCACCTGTGAGATATTTGGAGACACTGCATTAAAATAATATACTTGTAATATTAGAGGACACGGGTTTTGTAAGATGCTAATAATATCTAATTTTACACCGTATGTCCTGATTGTCTGTTTAGTAATACTTTAACAATAGGAACATACTTCTTTGGAGTGTTACCTACAAAACCAAAATCTTATATAAAAACAAAATCTTCTCATTGAATGCATGTAAGAAGGGCTGTGGTGTAACAGGGTTAGCAAGTTATCCATAAATAACATTTAGAAGATAAAAGAAAAATATGAGTATTGCTGAAAAAATGTTTAGAACAAAACAATAAATCTTAATACATTGTCAATTGGTTACTGTAAAGATAGGAGGGACTGTGTGGTTTTAATTCTAATCATACACTTATTTGTTTTGTTGTTTAGAAACAAATACATTTATTAGTTTTGATGATACAGGCTGAAGGGTTAATACTTGGCCTAGGAAGTCTTTCAGCAGAAGGTTAAGATATAGAGAATCAGACGATGAGGTATAGGTTAATATTTTGGTTACCCCTTTTCAATGTTTTGTTATATTATCTATATTTGTAAGTAGAATATTTGTAAAGGATTTGGAACATCCCTTATATATTTCTATTTAATTTATATTCTTATGCCGATAAAAAGAAATTCAATATATCAAAGAAAAAAATCAACGATGATATTGACACGTTTCATTTCTTAATGCGCACTTTACCTTTTTATTACTGATGGAACACGAGGAAATTTTAATCGAGTTTTTTTTTATCTATATATAATTGGTTAATTTAGAAGAGAACAAGGATGCTAATGAAGGAAATATTACTAAAAATCAGATTCTCATTTATTTGAGAAGAAGGTTAAAATTCAGTTAAATTCTTAAGAGAAATAATGAGGTTGAGTCGTAAACAAAATTATATTGTGGTTATCATTTCAAAAGTAATTAAATAAATTTTTCTGATTCAATTACAGAAAAACATGTAACTGCACAAACTATAAACTCTTTTTGTTAAAAATCAGTGTTTGAGTTTATAGCAGAAGAGTCTATTACAGATCTGATATAGTGATATTTCACTTTTTGTATTATTTATATTACAACTGCATTAAGTATTAAATTGGACATGACTATCATTTAGTATATGAAAATACATTTTATTTTTCATCCATCATCCATGACCATGCTTCATGCTGAGCAATACATTATATCTTTTCTGTATCTGTCTATTTCTATAATTCCTAACCACAAGTCTTTTCAAGTTCTATTTGTTTTATATTTAACTCTTAGATGTAGAAACTTTAAAAGTTGGTCATAAGATGGTTATGGTAAACAGAGTATATCTGTTACTGAATTGTCACGTAAATTTCATATTCTCTTAGCTATTGCATAGTTAAAAAATAAATATAAAATGATTTTTTTTTTCTTTGCACATTACACACCTTAAATCTTCCATCGTTACTATTTTTTCTATAAAACTACTTTAGTTGGTATCTTTAAAAAAATCATTTTCCATAGTGTAATAGATTCGAAGGAGTCTTCAAATTCCAAAAATATATTCTATTGTTTTCATCAACTCACTCTTTGTTGAGAGTATTGTTTGCAATAGTTTGTATTAATTGTTGTTTTTGCACCTTTTTCCAATGATCTTCTCAAAATTTTATTTTATCTCCTCTTAATTCTTATTATATAATATCATCAAACATTCTTCTAATTGATCATTCTCACAAGCTTTGTACACATCTCTGTACCACTAAAAGCTATTCCTAACAGTATTTGAGTTATTTAAGTTCCATTATTCTCTACCCTTAACTTTCACTTTCATTTTATTAAAACGATCACGTTAAACTTCTATATCTTTAATCCATATGCATTTAGTTTTTCGTGATCACAAAAATGAGAAGATTTAGTTTTTAATCTTTTACTTTTTTAAATTAGTTTCAAAAGTGTAAACTATGTATCAATTAACTTAATTAGTTCTTAATAAAAATAACTGGTGGTTTAAATTGATATCTATCTAATAATTAGTTCTTAATATATAATTACTAATATTTTGTTTGGAGGAAGTCTGGAGAATTTTTGGTTGGTTTTTGGGAATTCTTTGTTTTCAAAGAAGCAATTTTAGAAGCTAATATAGCTAATGAAATGCAAGCTTCTAATATAACTTTTGAGTGTGATTCCTCTTTTGTTCAATTCTTTAGTAACATTAGATTGTGCTTTGGTCTTTCACATATAGATGGTATAAATGTTTGAAGCACAGTTGGAATATCAATATTTCCATTTATATGTTTTTAGGGTGGATAACAGATGTGGTGAGAAGTTGACTAGTATGGAAATTTTTTTATTGATAAAAAAAATATATATTAAGAATATATTAAGAATTATCACTATGAAACAATTTTACGGACCAAAATCATAATATTGGAACACCCATTTACAAAAATATAGGTGATATAATTGCAACTTCTACTTTTTCCCAGACAACAGATTATAGTAGGCCTTGCAGATATACTCTTAATCCCCCACCCCTCTATATGCCACACGTAAATTCCCTGATAATACGGACAGAACCTTGATTGCAAAAGAAAACATTTATAGAACCTTTGTCTCTCGCACCATAAACAGCAACTTTTACTGATAAGAATTTTCAGTCCTCTAGGGAGTAACTCCAAGACCATCAAGCCTTCAGTTCAGCCAGCAAACACTTCACAATCATTATGTGATCATGTTGTACATTTGTAAGTTCATAAGCATTTGGTTCTAAATAATAATACAGAACTAAGAGATATTTTAATTTTCGTTTTAAAGAGAGAGAAAAACAGAAACCAGAACTTTTATTCTCTGATAGATATACTTTACTTTTATGTTTTACTGTTCTTTTACTTTATTTTTTCATAGTATAATATATAATTTTAGAATAGATTTTTTAAATTCATTTTTTTATTTATAACAGTTATGTTATACTTAAATTAAATATAAAATTAAAGTTAACAATTACTACAAAAAAATATTGTTTAGAGGCCAATTTTTAGCTATCAAATGAAATAGTTACTAATTATGACTAAAATAGTCACAAAATTAGAGTTTGATTGCTAAATAACTACAAAATAGAATAGAAATAATGATTGAATTTAGTGACCAATTAACTCAAATAATTCGTATCTAACATTAGATTCTAAATTGGTATCTAATTAAGTTAGAAACTAATTTTAGTAACTTATGTCATTAGATTCTAAAATTAGTCTCTAACTTAATTACATACTAATTTAGAATCTAATGTTAGATACCAATTATTATTTGGTCACTAAATTCAATCATTATTTATTTCTATTTTGTAGTTATTTAATAACCAAAATTTAATTTGGTAACTATTTTGGTCACATTTAGCCATCATTTCATTTGATAGCTAAATATTGATCTCTAAATAGTTTTTTTTCTTGTATTGAATTATTGACTATTCAGATTTATGTTAAAATACTACTGAACAAAATTTATTGTATTTGAGTTTAAAATGATATAACATGCCATTAATAATTAAACTAAACACAAATGGTGTTTGAGTGATTCACTAATTATATTTGTAAAAGGTTGTATGACTAGTTAATTTTTTAAACTATGATTTAACACATCATAGTTTAGAAAGTATAATACTTAATTTTAATTATATATAAAATTATGACTAGTTAGACTGAGTGAACTAACATGTCTTACTCTTTGTGCTTAAAAGGAATTTAGAGAAAAATAAATGGAAGGTCTCGTTTCAACTAATATATAAGTAGAGTGTAAATTTATTTTATAGGTTCAACACATCACATGTTATGCTGTATTATAGATCAGTGGGTCAATAACCAAACTGATTTTTCACAACAACATTTTGAGAGAAGGGATTAAGTGTTGTTATAAGATATTGAGAATTGTTTTTGGATATTGATTAGAAGTTGGTTGTGATTTCCCTATTGTCTCCTAATAGGGAAGACAATGGTTAATAACTTCTGGTTGTTGAAGGTTAATTTTTATAATAGCAATCTCATTGTCATTTTTTTCTCTTGATAATTTCTTAAATCAAGCATTCATATATTTCTAGTTTCAAATTTTTATCTTTTACACTCTATTTATTTATTTTTCTATTTTCATCAAAAATATTTCTCACATATTTCTTTCTTTTTCTCTACCAATTACATTTGCAGCCTTCTCCCAAATTTGAAACCCTTACCCCCTTTGAATCTCTTGTTTTCTCGATAGAAACAAAGGACATAAGTAATGCAAATTTTTAATGATTTTTTTATAAAAACATAATAAATAGAAAAATATAAAATAAAAACGAATATAAAATAAATGGTAATTAATAAAATAAGAGGAGACTTAAAGAAAATGAAAAAAAAAAGTAGATAAAAAACGTTAACCTATAAATGTTAACATGAGTTTAAGTTTTATTGGGTTGTGAGATTTCCTAATAAAAATTTTGAGGATAATTTAGAGGTGTCATGACACATTCTTGAAGGAGAAGATTCCAATAAACATTAACTTTGATATTTAAGCAAAAGGTTCTTATTTTATTTCATTAAAATTATATGCACGAGACGCTATTTATCATATTCTTAAAAAGTTAGAGAAAAAAAATAATTTTAATATTAAAAAAATTTACGTGTCTGCATGATAGGAGGCCTTTAAAATGTAGGACCAGATATGATTTTCATGCATGATACATGGCATGTTGATATTTAATTTTTTTTTCTTTCCCTCTTGACTGAGACTTCAACAAATGCATGTATGCAAGTGTTATTGTCATTAAAAAGAAACTCACCAAATGCTAGGAACGTGGTTTTTGATGAGGCAATTTGATGTGAGGCATCATTTTTATACTACAATTATGGTAGATTTTGGTGCATTTTGCTTTCAAAAGAAAAAAATGAAAAGCAGCATCTAGGGTTGTGATCGTTTGCATGAGGCTTATCCTGAAAGGGATGCACGCAAGCCAAATATGAAATACGTGCTTTGCACGATAAGGACTTTCTTTTTTGGAAACAAGCTCTTCTCTGAAGATATTTTTTCCTCAAATGATAGGTAGAGCATTTGTTTTATTTTCTTAAAAATTTTATAAAGAATTTCGATATAGGTTAGAAAATTTACTCATATGATATTACTTTTATTTATCATATAATAGAGAATGTTGCGTTTTGAAACGATAAACCAATGACATTTTTCATGAGCATCGATTTTTTTTTCGTTCTTTTATCGATTTACTTTAACATGTGATTTGATTTATTTTTTTAACTTTTAAGTGAAATTAATATATTAAAAGTAAGTTTTAATCTATGAAAACTGATAAATATATTCTATATAATTCTCATCTTTATATCATTTGACATGAATTTTGAAATTTGAGTATCTTTGCTATTGAAAGATAGTTCGTGTTGAGACAAACAATTTTATCGATCTTTCATTGATCTTGGTTGAGGGAGAAATATTTGTGTTTATTAAAAATTATATTTTATTGTACTTTTAGTGATTAAGGTGATCTCGTTTCAATTGTTTTTTCTTGTGTATGAATAGAGTTCTCAGTTTCAACTGAATAATAAGGTGCTTTACTAGTTTAGTGTTTCGTTTTTGTAGGAATTGAGAGTAATGTAATTGATGGGTTTGTATTGACTCTTTCTTGGTATAAATATTTTATTATGGTATAAGTTGTATTAGTATAGTTATAAGTAATTGAATGTAACCTTGAAAAGAAATTAATAGTATAAATTCTTGTACATCTCTTCCTCTCTCATTCTTGTTAATTTATAACTTACGGTTTTAATATGTTATTTGGTTATTGACTTTCACATTTAACACATTAAACAAAAGACAATCATATTTTAGAATTAATCAACTCTTTAAAAGTTTATTAAAAAAATTGATAATTCAATTCACCCTTATAATAAAATCAATTCTTTAATTGTAAGAGTATTGTGTTACTTTAATCTTCAAACTTCAAGATGTAATTTCACGATCAAGATTTTAGTGTTCATTCAATATTTTAGTGTTGTGCTAATACTGGTCCAAGTATTTCATGAAGTTGAGTTATGAGCTTTACAAGTCTTCTAGTGGAATGGGTATAGACCAAATGTGTTGTCTATTCTTAATACATCATTTCAACAAAAATTTGTAATATGTGTACAGAATCATTTGTCGTAAAAGCTTATTGGAGTTTGGTGAAGATGAACAACGCCTTTAATAAATGATCGTGACTTTGTGAACTTCATGCTTGTTTTGTTTGTTTTCAGATGTCATTTTTTAGGCAATTCACGCATGGTTTTTGCACATTTGAGACGATATCTTTGAATCTCTGGCCATCCATCTTGATAACTATGAATATTGAAGGGATAAAATAGTTAAAGAATATGGTATTTAAGCAAGAAATATATATATATATATATATATATATATATATATATATATATATAAATTATAAAAAAA
>Ga0209489_104600_pt1 | contig 25215 bp, 5 predicted proteins | sample SiratrowhiteBW_FD_187527 | JGI IMG/M metagenome (GOLD analysis project Ga0209489, IMG submission 187527) | Root nodule microbial communities of legume samples collected from California, USA - Siratro white BW (SPAdes) (version 2) | ecosystem: Host-associated > Plants > Roots > Nodule | place: USA...
TGTGTAATAATAATATATATATATATATATATATATATATATATATATATATAAATGATAAAGCAATTAAGCATATAGTAGTGGATCATACTATACTCGAAGAATATCTTCAAAAATATACTAAGTAGTATATGTATGTTAAATCAATAAAATTTTATGTTTAATATTTAAAATTTAATTGTGAAGAATTTTTCATAGGAAAATTTAAGATAGAAAAATATATAAAAATAACTTTTTTAATAAGTTAAAATTCTATAATATACAAATTAAAAATAAAATTTTAGAAAAATTATATGAAAGTTTAATTTGTAAAAAAGTTAATTTTATTTTTTTATTTTCCTTAAAAGTTATTGGAGAGAAGTTCTCCAAACAGATTTATATTGCTTTTTTACACAACATGTATATTCTAAGGATACATTCACAAATAAAAAAATACATAAATAATGCATATAATGATGTTATCTGAAAAAAATAAATATTAATATTATTTTTAACATTTCATAAAACATATAAGAATTTAATACAAGAAAAATATTATATATAACCATATTTTTAATACAATTAATTCGAAATATAATTCCGTTTCATAAGCATTTTAATATTTTATATATTTTTATAGAAAAAACATAACTAAATAAATATCAAATAATTATTAAGATATAACTTAACTAGTAATTTGAGGTACATCTTCTCTTTCGAAAACATATTTCTTTCAATTATAATTCACTATCATCACGTATAAGACAAAAAATAAAAAAACACAATCAAATGTAAAAAAAAGGTAAGTTAACTATTTAAGATATACTTAAAATAAAATATTTTATGAGTAACAATTGAAATCAAAGTTATATTTTAAAGACACAAACTCTATTTTTGAAAGACTTGTATATTGAATTAGACTGAAAAATTACACCTATCAATGATCTCTTCTAAATATAAATTCATAAGATTCCCAATTAATCATAACATCATCTAACATGATAAATCCATAAATTTATTTTGACTACCTCTTGCAAATTATAAACTCTTTCAACTCTTATATCCTTCTACTACAGCAAAAATTAGATGGGTTTTTTTTTTAATTTTTAATCTAAAATAAGATAAAAACAATGTTTCTTTTAGATACTTAAAAGAGAACGGAGAAAACTAAGATTTTTTAGATTTAGAGGAGGATAATACTTTTCCTTAAAATAGTTATAAAGGTTACACTGTTAGTCTTAATAATAATAATAATAATAATAATAATAATAATAATAATAATAATAATAATAATAATAATAATAATAATAATAATAATAATAAGATGAAGAAGAACTTGTGTAATTAGAATTTATATTATTTATCTATCAGATAAAAACAGTATCAATTATAAAAATTCTTAATCATACACCTCAGCATCCTAAACGATTTTTTCTTAAAAAATAGTAATATTACATAGTTTTATTTTATATCAATGTGACATTAAGTTTGAATTCATTAAATAAATTTCAAAATTTTATGAATAAAGATAACGTAATTAAAAGAAGAGACTCCATTATGTACACCGATATTGAGTTCTTAGTATTTATGTTAAGATGATAAATAAAATGTTTTGTTCAGTTAATAGGATCCATTCACTTTATGGATTAAAGGACATAATAATTACGACTGAAAATAGTGGTATTCTATTCGAGTCTTCGATTCTTTCTAAATTAAAAAAATATTATAATTAAAAAATTATAAAAATAAAATATTCTTTTATAATTCATTTTTATTTATTTTCTCTATTTATTTAATGTATGAAATATTAAAATATCAAAACTGACTGGAACTAAATTATGCACTTTATAGGTAGAAAAATAGTTGTACTTAAAAATAACTTGAAAAAAAATTGTTTATATTAAATAAATAAAAATATCTATATTTAATATTATTATAAAATTCGTGAAAAATCATGCTAATAAATAAATCATAGTTTAGTTTTTAAAAATTTTATTTAAAGTTTTTCTGAGTTTTCATTTACTTTTAAGTGAGATTAAATTTTTCTTTTAAAAATAGTAAGATTATTTTTCCTTTAATCTATTTTCCTTATTAAAACTTCAGCATACTTCTTTTACATGTCCAACTCTCTCAAGATCCAACTTTATTTTTTTACCATTCATTCAAAATCCTATCTTCAAAAATGAAAGGTTTCACAACAATTTTGGTTTCCATACTTTATAAAACATGTAATTTTGATTTTCATATTTTTTCACACTATTTTAATCTCTTAATTTTTAAATATCCATAATTCTAGTTTCTTAATTTTTTCTTGGACTAGTTTATCCCTTAATTTTTAGTCATTCATAACTATATTCAGGTTTTAATTTAATTATCTATAATCTTTTGTTATTTTAGGCATGATATATCGAGATTGAGAAAAAAATGCATGATATTTATAACTTTTTTATAATATTGAAAATGGTTTTAAAATTAAGAAAATAAAATTAAGTAAAAAATTTAATGACCTAAATTGCAGATTTGTAAAATATAGAAACTAAAATTAAAATTAAAAAATAAATAAAGTTTTTAACCCCACATTACAATAATACGTATGATCTCTATGAAACTAAATTCATATGTAAAACATAAAAATATATTTAAAGATTGTAGATACTTGTTTAACATTTATTTTTCAGAAAATCATGCATGAATTTAATCTTTCCTTTCATAAGGATACAAGCATAGTCAAAATTTAACCTTTATTGTCCCATTATTCTTATATACGAGTGGATATTATTTATTATTATTAATATTATTGTTAAAATTATTAATATTATTCTTATTTTTAACAATAATAATAATAATAATCATAATCATAATAGTTATAATAATAATAATAATAATAATAATAATATAATTAAAAAATATGGTGTAGTGATTATAAATTTTACTTTTATTTATAAGGCAAGAATTAGATTCTCTCTTACAAGAGTGTAGTAAGAAATTTGTGTTTAGATTAATAAAACTTTAGCTTTGTGTTATCGGTTAATTGATAGCAAATCTATCATTTTAGTTTTATTTATGAAATTTTTTCATGCATATGTTCAAACAAGTAGCAAATTATAGCTCATTCTAAAGCAAAAACATATTGTTAGGTATTCAAGTGTGAGTATAAGTTTCACATTAGGTAGGTAAGAATGAGAAAGTTGAGCAATGTATAATAAAGAAGATCCACAAACCTAATGTCTTAAGATTTTGGATTAGAGGTGGTGTCATTCCCTTGTGTGTTGGACTCTTGTTTTCATTCTTGTGAGATCTCTCCAATATTGTCCCCATAAAATACAGGCTTTTGGATTGAAGGTGACTCCAATTAATGAATTCTTTAGATTAGAAAACTCATTACATAAAACACAAACTTGTCATTAAAAGAAAGAGAATCTTCAAAGATTGTGATGAACATAACTCAATAAAATTAATTTATATATATATATATATATATATATATATATATATATATATATATATATAATTTTTAAAGTATTTGAAATCCATTTAAAGATTGAAATCTCCTAATATTAATTGAGACTATGAGATAAAGAATTCATCACAATGTTAAGAAATATAGCTATTTATCACCTATACACAGTGTGTTGGTGTTGGTTTGCATTGATACTACTAAACAGTTTACAGTTTATCTTTATTTTAACCGTTGGAAATAGTTATGGGAGAAATTACTCAGTTTAGCAATATATTTAAACGCAATTGTTAGATGGTACAAAGCATGCAAATATAACTACTCATTTATCCCAAAACAAATGCCAGCTATATATATGCACACAATTTCTTTTGAAATAAAAAAATAAAAAAATTCTAGCTGTGTAATGGTGAAAGGGCACGCACTAATGGGTGATGTTCTTGCTCGAAAACGAAGGTATCATAGGTCCACCAAAATTCATGTAACAAGTTTACGAGTGCATGGCATGCAACTAGCAGCAACTTCTTCTATCTTCATATCTCTCTCAATAAGCAAGCAATGCATCAAAGAATGGTGAAGTTTGTGTGGCTCCAAATACGAAGCATTTGTTTATGAATTAATTTTTTAATATTTGTGAAATTTAGGTATATCACTACTACTAGCTAGTCAATAGCTAGTTATATGTTACAGATGAGCAATGAGTAAGATGTGGTCCAAAGGCTTGAAAAAGTTAAAAACATGACAATTTTTATTTATTGCTATGGATTGTTGATAGAAGAAGTAGGGTTACCTCTTCCCACTCAGTAGTAACAACTGGTTGTTTTAGTGCTCTGATTATGACCCTACAACCAACCGTATGTGTGTACCTATATGTTATATCTATCAACTGCCCTATTCTTCAACTCTCCCTTTAAACTTTTCTTCATACTCATATCTACAAAATCAAATCTCTTTAAGAAACTCACTTATCTCTTATGTGTCTAACTTCATTACTAATTGCTTCTAAGTCATATTCTTCCTTTTAGGTTATGTTACACATGAAAAGTCAAGTAGTTTAAAACTTCAATCTTTTTACTACCAATAGAGACCCTTTTGTTTTTTAATTTGAATGGTGCTTTAGGGTATGCAAGGATTATTTTTAATTTGAATGGTATAGTATGTATGTGGTATGTATGTATGTATGTATGTATGAGAGAATGATGATGTAATGTGGATGGAAGAGGGACAAGAGGCAGACACATCCTGACAAGAGCAATTGGGCCTGGTCCATGGTGGGGATGAGAGCCCATTGAGCTCAGATTTTAATGTTAGTCAGCAAGGGCCTGATCCTGAATGTGGGCCATAGAGGTTTGTGATGTTGTTGTGTGGTGATGCATGAGTGATGCTGGAGATTCCTCTGGCTCTTATAGTGTTCACTTGCCCATGCCCATCACCCATCTATGTATTGTAACTATTAAGGTCTATTAAGCAAGGATGGGGGACAAGGTTGCAAGAATTGGAGAAAGACATGACTTGGCATCTTCACCTTTGTCCTTCTACTACTTCCTCATGTTATTCATTCAATACTCAACAAAGACAAAGTAAAATAAATGCCAATTAACATTACAAGGGTACCCTCTATTTATGGCCTTTTCAGCTGGGTAAACCCACCCTATAGGGTATTGGAAGGTAACTTCTTTCCACTATGAAGGTTATTATTATTCACAATTGGAATGTGGGAATCTCTCTCAAGATCATAAGAATTCAAAAAATAAATTGTGGGAACTATTCATCCATGGTGAATCTAACTCTTTTGGTGTTTTGTTCAACATCTATGCTGACATTTCATCCAACCATGTACTGTATTACATGATTTTGTGTTTTTATTCATTTGTTTTCTCTTGGGGTGGTAAAGGTTCTGACAATAATGTATCCCTAACCAATGTTTGTTAAAAATAATTCTCAACAATTTAATCATGTCAAACTAATTTTTTTACATGCAATCTAAATTTATAAGGCTGTTCCCTGAGATCTAATTAACAAAACTTTCACAGTAATATATAATTAAAGTAACATTGTTTATTAATTACTATACTAATATTTCATTAAAGTTACATCAAAGTGCAGTCTCACTCACAGCAGAATATCTCCAACAAATATTGGAAAAGATCATCTTATTAAATATTTTTCAGACATAGAAAAATGAAAACATATTGATTTGTTAAGTTCAATCCAACTCTTATACAAAATAAAAACGTTTTTTTCAATAGAGAAAAAATTAAACCTTTTATTTAAAACATATCTATAATGTGTTTACTTTTCTGTTTGGGGTTCTTTAAAATTATATGGATTTAGTAAAGTTATAATCATTTAGGTTTATGCTTGGATCATGATTTATTTATTTTTCTAACCAATGATTTAATTTATGTAAAAATTAGTACGGTGTTATGTTAAGATGTAAGTATTCAAATATTGAAAATATATAATTTCAATTCATTTTATGTGAAAAATCATGTTTGTAATTTTTCCTTTGATATGAAATATCTAAATTACTCTAATTTGTGGAGTACTAGAAATTTAGAAAATTATTTACATAAAATTTAATTTTGTAGAAGTATAATATGACATTTTTTTCATGTGTATACTGTTGTTTTCACTACTAAGAAATATCCATCAACACCAATGATTTATGGTATAATTCATCCTTATAGTGTTAACATTAAATTAATATCATTATATATATATATATATATATATATATATATATATATATATATCATATAATATCAAATATAGAGAACTCTTTAATTAATATTTATTGGCAATTCATTTACAGACTCAATAATAAAATATCCAAGAACTATGTACATCAGATCTAATAAACTAACATTTGAGATTTTATGTAAGCATGTAGACTTAATATGGAATTCCTGGCATAGAAAGAAAAAAAGTTTTTTTTTTTAATTGAAGTTAGTTAAATATAACCACACGTGATAATAAAATAGGAAAGTAAAAAATAATAAAATAGGTTTTTAAATCTAACATTTAATTTTTAATGTTAATCTGATTTTTAAAATTAATAAAAATGATATAAGGGAATAAATAATTAAATAATGGAAGAAGATGATGAAAATTAGCGGCCTAAGCTAAACTAATCCCGCGCAATATTGGCCCAAAAATGGGATATTTGGGCTGAATTTCATCTCAATCAAAATAATCAATTTTTTCTATTAATTTATTTTCTTGACTAAATTAATCTAGTTGTCAAATAAATTGTTTATTATTTTAATTTTTCTATAAAAAAACACATGATGAAAAAAAATTCATTGAACCTGGTCTTCGTATCAATAAATTTTATCATCAACTTATGCATTATTTTATCTTTTATACTTTTCAGTTTTTTTTTTAATGTTTATCCCTTTTATTCACTCTTTTATTAATTTATTTTGTGGAATTAAAAATAGCATAAAAACGGACCCGCTAAAATTAGGTTGCACATACCATTTATTCACATCATTACAAACATGAATTATGAAAGCACTTTTATAAATATAGAAAAGCACTTACTACAAAGTACTTAGAAATTCTTCATTTCTTGGTATTTATGGCACACAAATTTAATTCATTCTAAATACAGGCTTCAGTAACGTTGAACGAAAATGACTTAACTTTTAATCTTGCCAAATGTACTTAGGTAAGTATTATATGATATTTATTTAATTGTAATAAAAAAAATTAAAATTAATTTATACACAAACTAAAAAAATTAAAGAAATAATGTGGGAAAAGTTTTACAAATTAATTTATGTTTAAATTCGTTTTATTTGTTCTTTTTTTTCTCTTTTAAAAATCTTTATGAAAATATTAGTGCAATCTAACTTGTTGATCTATAAATACACTGATAATGAATTTCGTGTTGTCTTTTGATTAGGTAGAATGCTAGTTTCTCAAGTTACTCTATTTCTAACTTATTCTTAATTTAGACATCTAGTATTTTAGTAAAAATAATTCATGTATATATTTTTTAGAAACGGTCATGTCTTCTTTTAAGGCTTTGTTTGTTGTTATAACCATTCATCCTTCGTTTGGTGGCAGATTATAGAAGAGAGAAAATGTTTGGAAAAAAATAAAAAAACTCTTTGATTTTTATTAGTTCTTTAAGCAATATTTATTTATGAATGAGTTTGGATTATCTCCATCCTCTCCAACAATATAGTTGAGTGTTTTTCAAGTATCTAACTTATCTTCACCAAAGATTGGTTAGAACATCTAAAGTACTAGTGAAAGTTAAGTTAGAGAACCCAAACTAGTTCAAATCCATTTTCAAAAAATTATATTTACTTGTAAGTGCAAATATAAGTTTAACTCAAGTTGGAAATTTCATTAAATATTATACATATGATATCTTTTTTTTCCCTTTTTCGTGTTTTATAAAAAATAGAAATATTAGTTTTATTTTACTCTCTTTTAGTGTATGTTGTTAAATTTCATATAATTTTTCACTAATATGAATGATTATTGCATATATTTGAAAGTTGAGATAATTTGTTTTACTCCCGGATACAAATTTGATATTACAGTCTTTATAATTTTCAAAAAATATTTGTTTTATGTGATAATTTTCTTCTATTTTGCATTCTTATTATATATACTTTATCTTTTTTTTTTTCAAGTATTCGTTTTGACAATGTCTAGGTCTAGCATGTATTAGATAAAATGACTAAAGAAGTTGTTTTCAAAATATAAAGAATAAAGAGAACAATTGTAAATTTGCAGGAAATAAATTTTAATTCAAATATTTTTAAACTAAAAACATAATTAATGTATGAGTGGTTTCAAATTAAAAAATCATGAATATCATTCAAAAAGAAAATTGCGTTATCTAAATCATCTTTTTAAATTGAAACATATATACACGTGGTCACTTTACAAAAGGAGAATAAAGTATATTTTTTGACCCTCTAAAATATGTAAAACTCAACCCTAGTCCTCCAAAGGAATTATTTGTTTTTTTAGTTTTTTTTTTATATTTAAAATATATACTTTTGATCTTTAAATATTTAGACAATGTTTTATAAAGGGAAAAAGTAGTTTATACTGTACTTCAATGATAAAAATAATGCACTTCAAAATTAAAAAGAAAAAAAAATGTTTTTTCAGAAAGAGTAAAAACAATTGAAACATATTTTATCCCGACCCCACTGTTTTGTTGATTTGAAAATACAAGTGAAAATGATAGGTGGCAGCTTGCAAAGGCCCGATGGGCCCATAGGGGACACCCAATTGTGGGCCCGAAAAGGACCCAGCATGTCACGAAGCAAACACGGGGTCAACACACGCGAAGGGATAAAAGGCCCACGTGTTGGCGTTGAATGGGCCCAATCATCAATTATGAGTTGGAAGAAAGGCATACAGTGTGTCGGGTATGGTCAGATGTGAGAAAGATAATGTGGGCCCACTCTCTCTGTGCTATTGTCACTTTCATTTTCATGCATCACTCTTAATCACTCCCATTATTTAATATCTCAAATCACAAAAGATACATTTTAAAAAAAACTTAATATTTTTAAAACTATATTTTAGTATAAATAATATTACAAAAACCGATTTGAAGATTTAAATTCATATATATAGTTGTATATTTAATAAATATTATGAAATCTCTATCAGATAAATATTATTTAATTCATTATATTTTCATTTTTGCCTTTAAAGAGAGGGTGAAAAAATATGTAAATGGTTAAAGTATTAAATAGTTTAAATGTCAGGCTGTTTTGGAAGAGGAGTTTTAATTTCGGGAATTTGAATTAGATATTTTACATTTTTTTAATAAATCAATTAAAAGTTTTAGTTAACATAAGATAGATTAATTTATGCAACAAATAAATAAATTAAATACGAATTTAAAAAATTAAGACTTGAGTATTAAACTTAACAATATTAACCAATTTTGAATATTTCATAAACTATAAACTACTGGGTTTGCTAGTAAACAAATGGAAAATAGTTTTATAATAATAAAAACTAAATAAATCCCATCATTAAAAGAACATGTGATTTAACTTATATCGGTTTAAGAATGATATTAATGTCCAAACTAATCCAATTTATTGTGATTTGAATTGAATAAATTGTTTTAATTTGTTGCTAGTTTGTTTATGGCCAACAAATAAATGAAATTGCATCAATTAGAATATTTGTAAAGCCCCAATCAATACATAAACCTCTTTAATAATGACTAGGTTTTATGTTAAGGTGAACATAATAAATATATGGCAAACACTTATTAAAACTATTATATCATCATAAAGTCATAACTTGATCTAAATTACAAACTACAAGTCAAGACATTATAAAAAGAATATAGATACTCGTTGATAACAATTTAGAATTTATTCCAAGATAAAAAAAAGAAAACTAATAAATTTAGTGCACTTATAAATTGATAGAGTTCAATTTTGAACATGAGAATTAGGAACCAGACCACGCTGGCATTTCAGTTTTTTCAGATAAGAAATTACTTGTTTTCAATTTAATTGAATTAGTTCAACAGGTTGGATTAATTAATGCACACTCTTACGCTTTCTTTGGTAATTTGGTCAACCACATGCTCGGCAGAATCACCTCTGTCAGCAAAGGGTGTAATGGCAGCATGTATGCAGTGGCAACAACATAATGGTGCAGTAAGAGAGGATATAATAGTCATTTTGTTGTTAATATGGAGGTGTAGGTAGTAATAATGGAGGTGAAAAAAAAGCCTACTTTTGTATTATTGTGATTTAGGAGGCATACTGTTCTCATAGGAGAACAATGAAGGTCAAGATTATTTGGCCTCTAAAAAGGCCAACCACAACCCTAAGTTCACTACCTTTTCCACCCTCATGATTTTTTTTCTTACACTTCTAAAGGAGTGTTGGAGAGGTCTAAAATGTCTATACCTTAGATTGTCAAAATGTCAAATTCAAATCATGTTACAAATTACTCAATCTAAAATGCACTTTCAAATACATTCTAAATTACTTAGTCCAAAAATATGTTATGAATTACATAATTCAAAATATCCTTCAAATTTTTGATAACATAATCCAAAAATATATTCTAAATTACATGATCCAAAAATACATTAGAATCCAAAATCTGAAACACATTTCCAAAGTTCCATATTACATAATCTAATATGAATTTTTAGATTACGTAATCCAAAACATATTTCCAAATTATATAATCTATATATAATACATTTTCAAATCTAAATATATTTCGAATGGTATAATTCATAATGCCTCTGAACTGTAAAATGCAAAATACATTTTGAATTTTGAATTGGGCAATCAAAAATAAGTAAGTTTCCAGATTACCCAATTCAAAATGTTTCCTACCCATTAATAATTTAAACTTTTCTCACACCTCTGGAGGTGAAAGAAGAAGATATGGAAGTGTTAAAAGAAATACCCCAAGCCTAAACATCATCCATGCACTCCCTTCCTACCCCCTCACACGTTTCTTTTATCACCTCCTATTCATTCCCAAACATCAAAAATGGATGGTGAGAAAATCGTGGAAGTGTAGGAAGAAACACCTCATCCAGTCCTCGTAAGAGAGCCCAATAAAGTCCAGAACGGTGAATTTTGCATATTTGAGCCCAATTTATCACGATAAGCAAAAGGGGGCCCTACATCAAATAATGACTTTTGAACAGAGCATGTTCTCAACATTTTTAGGTCAACATGGTGCGGAATATCTGCTCATTCATTGATAAGTAGAAACCGGAGAGGGGGGGTTCAGTGCATGATCCCATTAAAGACATGCACTACCATGCATGACTCTTGAACTAAAGCTACATATTTCTTGGGACTATGAACATCTTAAAAATATGGTACCACTGAAATTATCTCTCAAAATAAACAGAAACTTCGCAGGACAAGCTATTTCAAGTGAAAAAGAGTTGTATCAAACAATGTGGATACATAACTTTGCAATGTTTCACTCAATTCAATGCCTAACATTTCTATTTCTGAGAACACCCGAATTCTAAGTGTAAACCTAATTTAATGGTACAGATAAAGTCACAAGTTCCCTCCAAAAGGGGAACCCTCCCAACAACCAAAAATCGGGTGCAACTTACCCAGAGCACAAGTTGTGGGTTACCAAAAAAGGTGGCCTAGGTCATCATCGTCTTCAATGCCTAAATAGTAGACTGCGATTAGTGTAAGCCTGAAAATAGAAAGTAGGTAGAAATGTTAACGATCAGGTTCCTTAAGGGAGTTATATCTAGCCATGAAGAATGAAGCTTGCAAGAATAATCGTAGAATATTTCAGACACCAGAAGCAAAACCATCCACTTTATTTCCGAAGGAAAGGACATTTTAAGAAAACACCACAAGAGCAAAAGAGAGAAAAAAATATTCCAATTTTAACTTGCATAATTACATTTGGTATGGTCTGTATTTTTCAAATTTGGAGGACAAAATACTTATAGGTCACATAATGCATCTAGACAAGGATCCATACATTCTCATACGTGTAAGCTTGTGTTATATATGACAAAAGAAATTACAACTTCAAAGGTCACTTGAAAAAATTTACACACATTTACATCAATATTGGAGACCAAAAGAATTAGAGAGGAGAAAATCTAGCTGGAGAGGGACTAGTCAATAAAATGTAATTGCAGGATTCCATGAGTCTATAAAACCATGGCAACTGAAATGGTCAAATTCCTAATTAGATAAATAGTAATTTACTAAAGAACAGTGTAGAATATTACAATTTTTCGGGAGGATTACAATTTTTTCTTAGAACACTAAGAGATTTGACAGAATGTCTAATTCTTCAAACTTGGAATTGTAGAATATTATTCTTCCTGCGGCAAGCATCCTAATGGAAGGTGTTAATTGGAAAAGGAAATAAATACAGTGTTAAACAATCAGACCGTACAAGCCAAAGCAAAGTAGATAAGCATGTTCTATTGTAAGGGTGTGACAAACCTGAAGATAGTAACAATGAGAACCGTTAAGTATAAAGCAAGTTTGGCTATCCGAATTTTCTTCTCGGCATTAACTACCCTAAACACCTCAGTAACATCAATAAGATGCTCTCTTTTCACATACCTGAATCATAGAAATGGAATAATCATGACAAAAAAGAACATAAAATAAGTTTAAACAATATGTCCTAAATGGAAGAACAAACATACTCATTCATCATACTAAAAATTTCGTTGTTGACATTTCCTACCCAATATGTATATGACCCCCCAAAAATAATTCAACAATTCAACAATAATTTACATACACAAGTTCGAAAATTTTTAAACAAGAAACTAGCCCTCAAGTTGCATGGATCATGACATCACACATTCATTTCCCTTTACAAAACCAGTAAACAAGGTTAACACAAATAGCAACAAATAGTAAAGTTAACAAATTAATAGCTCATGAACATAAACTAGGAAATTGCAATGCCAAAAAATAAAAGTAAACCTCACAAAGCCAAACGGAGTTTAAAAAATTCCATCTAATTTGTCATCATGAAGGCAGTTAATAGGGATGAAAAAATCAGATTGAATGCAGTTTCAATGAAAATGTCGGGATCCAAATAGTATAACAAGAAGATTAAAGAATAGTTTCATGTTGATTGTCAGCCTACAATAGGAATCCAATATTCTATGTATTCACATCTTTCTTTGTCAATCTTTTTGATGAAAGAATTTTGAAAATAAATGGCTAAAATATACAAGTGCTGAAAAAAAGTTTAGAATGGTTTTGTATCACTTGTATGGCAATGCTAGAGTACTGGGTTTGGGCCTAAAGCCCACCAACTGGGGTCAACACAGAATTAGTTAAAATAGTTGATGTGGCCAGTTTGGTTAGAGAGGCAGGGTAGTTATAGGAAGAGGGCATGGCAAGGGGGAAAATCATTCTGTATCTTTTGTTAAAGAACCTTAGGTTGGGAACATCTCTTCTCTGACGGTCTTTGCTCTGGGATTACAGGGGTTTCTCTTCTGTAATTTGCAATAGTTCTTGTTTTTTCAATCAATGATATTGTTGTGTTTCTATCAAATCTGAGTCTTATCCATGGGATAGCTGTGTTACCAGCGATGGATGGCAAGTGGGCCATGAAGGATGAGCTGCCGGATTTTATAGGGGAACCTGTTTTGTGGATCACTAGAGCTGAAAGTTTGTTTGAGGAGTAAGAAATCCACCTGTCTGATTAGTTGCAACAAGCTTTCATGAGGATGGAAGGTGTGACTATGCTTTGGGTTCAGTCTTGGTGCCAAGATGACCTTGATGATATGAAGTTGAAGGAAGATGCATTCTCAAAAATGTTGCCAATATCTTCGCTTTCTTTTCTTTTGCTAACTTTCTATAACTTAGAAAAGGAAAAGCATGCTGCCGCACTGAGAATTCTACTTATATTGATGAAATGAGTACACCAATTAATATGCAATAAAATTATAAAATTGCATTAAATATTTTCAGACATCTGATAGGGAGACAAAAAAATCTGCTTAGGTGGCAGAAACCGGTAGTAGTAAAATTTGTGTGTCAGCCTATCTGCTAATCCAGTAATTTTTTTACAGCAAGGCAGTTTCAGCACCTAACACTGCTTCAGAAAGAATATTACCTCTATAGCTAAAACAAATAGAACAGAATATTCTCCGCCAGCAAATCAAGTTTCATCTTTTGCAGGGGATTACTAGTTCATGCGCTACAGATCACATGAATAGTGCTCAAATCTTGAAATTCCCAATGACTATTCAGTTATACATTGGAACATTTCAGTCTCAGTGGTAGATAGTCAAATTAAGCTTTAGGGAGAAAGATCCGTAAAACTTTAATTCTTCCCTTCACTATGCTTTAAATGTACTTAATTTAAAACATAATATCATCTACACATTGATTGGTCAAGGAATTGAATTTTAGTTAACAATCTTGCCAACTAATTGTATTTTGCAGGACCTTGCTTAGGGATGGACATTGGCAGTATTGAAGAAAGAGAAGGATCACTATTATGTTACTAGTTGTAGTCCTTTTACTAGGATTAGGTCCATAGTGTTAGACCAAGACGATATGATCATAGGCAATCTAACCAAGACAATCTTATCTCAATACTAGTATGATCAATGACAGTCTAGTCTTCATTAGCCAACATTGTATTAAGAAGAAGTTCAATGGTTTTGATCATAACAAATCATATCAAGTTTTGATGAAGCAATAGTTTTGATCTAAGTTTAATGTGATCATCAGATAAAACAATCAAATCATCAAAAGAAAACAAGCTCAATCTTCACAAAACTATCAGACCACAGAAGACTTTCCTGTAACTGTAGAACAGGACTAAGGATTAACTTTGTGAGCCTTTATTAGCATCTATTTGTTCTCTTGAGTTTACAAAAACCTCTCTGGAATAATAACATATTCAGATTGACAAGAAAGATATGAAGAATATTTCAACAGAATCTTTCACAAGTTCAGATGTAAACTAGTAAATTAAAATAGCCAAACAACTAAGCAATAAACAGTCATAGCCAAAACAGAGTTTAAAGAATTTCATCTACTTAGTCACAATAAAATATTTAAAAGCTTTCATAACAAAGTGGGTGGGGGGTGTATCAGTTTCGATCAGAACTTCAGATTCAAACAGCAGTAAAGAGAGAAATATTCCATTTACACAAAAGATTGTATAAATGCACAACTATAATCACATCATACATGTACTTCACTCCTTTGATTCCCCAAGCAAAAGTAAACCTGTGCAAGCATCCATGTTGTATGTAGGAAAAAATATAAAACAAAATGTATACACAAAAGTTGCCCCAAAAGTACTTGGTTTTGAGTTCACATAAATCCTTCGAAGAAAGTAAAACTCTTGGGCCTCAATCTTTTTCTAAAAGCACCCATACAAGGAAAATAAGAAAAAGGTAAACTAAATTGAGCTCAACCATGAGTTAGAGTCAACTTAAGCATTCTAACTAATATAAAAAAATTTCCACTAACTTCTTCAAAAGATGAGGCAACAGGTTAATTTTAGCTTACAGAAGAAGCTCTTTTTCTAGCCATAACATTATTATAAGCACACACAGAGACAGTATCAGCAGCAAAAACTTCACACCTAAATACCCCATCAAACAAGCACAATGTGATTAACAACAACACAGCGTTCAGTTTCATCTGGCAAAAAAAAACATGAACAAGTTAACTTACAGTCTGACATGGTAGCAAGTAACAGGAACAGTGAGCAAAAACATGAACCAATGGCCAGTGAAGAGGCACAGAGCACACAACGCTCCCTGCCCAATGAACTCGGGAAGAACGAAGTAGTTAATCCGAGACGAAGCGTCAAAAGGGTTGATGTAATCAGACTCCAAATCCGACAGAATCAAAACCTTCAACCCCAACAACAATAGTCCGAAATCAAAAACAGTTTTATGAAAAAAAGAAAGTACGCAAAGGGAAAATGGAAGACCTGGTAGAAAGTGGAGGCGAGAAGGGCAATGTTGGCAGGGAAACAAATGAGGAGCCAGAAGATGAGATTCCAACCCATTTACAGAGAGGGAGAAGAGTAGGGTTTGTGAATGGGAAAAGGGTAGACAGTGACCGTTGGAACCGATCCAAAATTCAAAAGTGGAGATGAATGAATGTATCTCTGTTGGCATCCACGCCTGTGGAAAAAGGAAGAGTAAAGTACCATTTGTCCCACACCGCCGGATATCAAAATAGAAACCGTGATTTTTAGAAAAAGAAAAAAGCAATGTCATCATCGATTATTACTCAACTGGTAAGATGTCAGTGACACACAATCAGATACTTTTTTTTTTTTTTTTCTCTCTCTCTTCGGTGAATTTTAGATTATATTTCGTCAAATTATACAATTTTTTTTTTTTTACTTTTCCTATTCCTATGACGATAATCTCTGCCAATTATTTTGATAATGGTACTTTTGATGTCTTTCATGATCTTTATATTTGTAGGATTAAAAGAGAAGGAAACATATTTACAAGACTAAATACGTATTTAAATTTAAATTAATTGATAATTAAATTAATATTTAACCCTTTAAAAAGTTGTTACTTGCCTTTGTTTATGTGACAAGTTTTTGTCTTTCCAAAAAAGGCTCGTTTATAGAACCTCTAATCCAAACCCCATGGGTAAAATCCGACCCATAAGATTGGGCCCGGCCCGTATTACCCAGTCCAGAAGGAACTAGAGGTTGCAGAGAGGAGCTGAAAGATACTGAACTTCCTAAATCATCATTTGAAAATCTTGCTTCACCCTTTCATCTTCCAACTATTGTTATTATTCTTTTCTTCAATTCCAGATTCTACCTTTTCTCTTTCACAAAACTCATTAGAGCCCCAAAACCCATTTACCCACTCTTCATTGCATTGTCTTCAACAGGTTTGCTTTTCCTCACCCCTTGTGTTCTTCTCTCCATTGCCTTTTTTTTTTTCTTCTTTCCTTTTCCTCTTTATATTGTATTTGTTATACATAAATTGCAGTAATAGGAGTCATAGGGAATTTGAATTTTATATTAATATTGTATTATATACATTTCATTCCTGCTGCCGATAGAACCATGCTATGAAAAACCCCATTTTATGTGGATTTTTTTTTTAATTGTTGTCATTTTAGTGTTAAGGTTGCTGATGATACTAACTGATATGGGTTCAATCAAGAAAAGAACTTAAATTGGGTTCAAGTTGGATTGGATTAAATGGGAAGTTCATGTGATTCTAATGTGAATACCTGAAAAGCCAAAATGATAAATTTAGTGGATTTTGTCAAGAGTGTACATCAAGCTGGATCCTAAAGCAACCTACCTATATAACTTTTCAAAGTTTTATGTGTTTATTTACCATCTTGGAACAAGCTTGAATGAGAATAACTTTTCTTCATAAAAAGATGCACATTTACTTTGTCTCAGAATGAAGTATTGAAGTTTCTTCTACTGGAATGGTGTTGGTAAAAATAGAGTATAAATCGATTGTATGTTTAGTTTGAAAATTTATATTTAATTGTTAAATGGGCTCTTTTTGAGGAAGCGTTTAAGTATGTTCAATAGAGATTTCTGAAGATAATAGAGATTGTCAGCTGATAAATAAGAGAAAAGATGCACTGCAGGGTTTCACAAATTCTTAATTGCGTATTAACCCATTGTCTTAAGGATGGGAAAATGGCAAGTCTAAGATGCATTCAGAGATGGGAATCAAATGGTTGATTCCTGTTTTCAGTTGTGATTTAGTGCTACTTTAGAAGGTGTTTGGAAGAGTTTCCCTTAGGTTATTCTCATTCCTGTTTGGTTATTCCCTTGTGTTTGTGGTGTGAGAAAATCATACAATTTAAACATTTGGGCCTTCCAGATGTTCAGATTTGTCCTTATTTTTATGAAATCTCTTGCTTGCCAGTGCCATTAGTCCATAGCACCCACCCAAGCACTTGATAGAATGTAAGTAATCCTCCAATTGTGTTAAATAGAATAGTTTCTGTGTAATGATATTGAAATTGAATTTTTAACACCAGAAATTACAGGAAATCAATGGAAAGTATAGGAGTGAGTCTTTGAATACATACATGGACAATGGCTAAAAATGGAAAAAAAAATATGGTCGTTGCTTATATCAATTTATCTTATGCAATGTGATTTTTATGTTGTTGAGTGTGATTTTGACTAATCATGCTGTTCGATTAGCTTTAGTTACACTGATCTGGCATTTTGAACTTCAGATGAACGAGTTACTAACCACAATTTAAACAGTTGACATTTATTTTGTTTTTATGTATACTAGTTTAAAATAATATTATGCTTTTGTTGTTGGCTTCGGATACTGTGTGAAATCATGTCCATTGACTAAACGAAAAACAATATGTATGCAATTTCGTATTAATTTCCAAGTGATATGAATTTTATGAACAAGATTAACATGATAAGGACCAAATCCAGTGAGCTGATTGTCTTGAGAATTAAGCTGGGAGCTGGCCTATAATATTGGGTTATGGGGATATTAATGCTAATTCGTACATTTATAGTAATGTTACTGTGGATTGATAAAAAAATTAATTCTTATAAAAAATAGTAATGTTACTTTGAATAGTTTCTGATGAATATGGTTGGCTTTTATTCAGGCAATGTAAACATGAGTGTTTACTTTTCTACTAGTCAATCTTCAATAAATGCTGTTGTCCTGAAAGGTCGTTCTCCACTGCTGTTGAGCAGTAACATTCATGGACTTTGTTCCCGCGGAATATCCACTTCATTTTCTTCTAGTTCATTTCCTGGGGAGTCAGAGATAAATCATGTTGGTCTTTCTGTTTGCACAAAATTGTCCAGTTCTACGGTTATGGGCCAAACAATTAGAGGAGGTTTCCTTGGATCATGCTGCTCCAAGCAAAGGGGAAATACTCGATTTGTTAGTTCTGTAGTACCTCGGAAGAGGTATCATGAAATTTCATTGGCATGCCAAAGTATGAATATGAGGCTTTTGTTACCCAAACAAAAATTGCTGCACAAAGTTAAGTGTAATTTTGGTCCAGTAAGTTGGCCACGGGGATGTGCTACAGTTGGCTTGATTTTTGGGTTACTTGTATGTAGTTCTAGTTCTGAGCCTGCTCATGCCGAATCACATCCTGAAAAAGAAAATAGGAAAAATGACTGCAACGAGTATGAGTCAAATGTTAAATTCTCACATGGGAAGAAAGTTTATACTGACTATTCTGTAATTGGTGAGCTGCACTCTCTGTTAAGACTCTAGAGTCTAGATACATACACATACAAGTCTATTCACATGCTTACTTATCCATAAATAATGAGCAAATAGATGTAGATAAGAACCTAGGCATTTGTGTGTAATAACTGCAATGTTTACTAAACTTATGGTGCTGAGCAGGAATACCAGGGGATGGAAGATGCTTATTCCGCTCTGTTGCTCGTGGGGCCTGTTTGAGGTCTGGAAAGCCTCCTCCTAGTGAAAGCATCCAAAGAGAGCTAGCGGATGATTTACGAGCCAGAGTATGTTTTATGTATCTCTGTTTTATGTATCTCTGTGCATCATTCTAACAAGTTTAAAACACCACCTTCCTCCTGACTTCCTTGAAACTAAACTAATTTGAAAAAACACAAAGACACAATATTGCCAACAATTTAAAGTGATTGCTGAGCTTATATCGATTACTGATGGATCATCATTTCAAATTATTCTTGTAGTAACTTCCTAATAAAGCGGTTGAAGCTATCTGGTCACTACTTTACCTCACCTCATGTTATTGACTTTTGTCTTTCATTTTTCAGGTTGCTGATGAGTTTATCAAAAGAAGGGAAGAAACTGAATGGTGAGTTGCCATATTGGTACCTTTAGCATTCTGATGATTACATGTCTTGATCCGGAATTTTATGAATACAGTTCTTTCAATCTGTTTTTCTCCTCATAACATGTATACAGTTAAAAATACGATAGAATGTTTGAGACATCAACAACTGTTTTTACTGTCAATAAAACAATGAGTTTATTTTCAATCTTCATGTTTGTCCTAAAGTGTGCTTTGGTACAAGCAGATTCCCCACTTGGTGTAGGAAGTTTTTTTTTTTTTTTTTTTTTTTTTTTCATTATTAAAACTACTAGAAATGAACCAGAGGTAACGCTGCTCCAATGGTTAGCTCTACTGAGAACGGTCATATATCTAGTCAATGTGGGACAGTTAACTCTCCTTCTCACATTCATGAATAGACATTTGGAATCTAAAATTTGTAGGACTGAATATTTGTTGGTAGTATAACAGAAAAATGATTGGTTTTGATACAATTATTAGAAATGAACCAAACTTAATTCCAAAAGCTAGCCTAAGGAGTATTTTGCCTATAGCAGTAGGCAATTCTCATTTTAAGTTGATCTCAAACATCACTTTAGTTTATTTATTTATTTTTTGTTCTTCTACTAGTATAACTTGTATACCACTTTCTGGAGGAATGTATTAAACTTAAATCACAATATATGTATTATTAAGCTTTATGTATAACGATGAAAGCAATAAATGATTATTTGCTAATGAACATAGTGGCCATGAAATCTTCAGGTTTATTGAAGGCGATTTTGATACATATATTTCACAGATAAGGAAGCCTCATGTGTGGGGAGGTGAACCTGAATTGTTCATTGCATCACATGTTTTGCAGTAAGTGTCTCTCTTCCTTTTGGGCAAGTAAATTCATATGCAATCATGTACTATACACAGTTAATGTAGGAGGTCCATTTTGCAGGATGCCTATCACTGTGTACATGTATGATGAGGAGGCTGGTGGCTTGATATCAATTGCTGAGTATGGCCAAGAATACGGCAAAGAAAACCCAATTAGAGTTCTCTACCACGGATTTGGTCATTATGATGCATTAGATATTCCTAAAAGGAAGGGTCCTAAGCCACGACTGTAGCATTTCATATTTAGAATGTGACAGAGATTAAAGCCTGTATTTCCTTTAGTAACACTCATAATCATTCATAGGTCCAGTTCCCCAAAAACCTTGCGGCTTTCTGGTTTTGGAGGGCATAGGGTCCATGGCCACAGGGAACAATGATATTCACCTATTTCTGTGCCATGCTCATGGTTGTTTGTGTTGTAATTTTTTTTGGCTGAAGAGAAAGAAAAGAGCCCCTTGACTTCAGTGGACCATAAAGGTTCAAAGTTCAAATTATCCACTAACTTTTGTGAACCCTTTCTTTGAAAGGTAGAAATAATGGCATCCCTTTAAGTCTGAGTCCACCACTATTGCTTCCATTGAGAAAATATATGTAATGTCTGATAAAGCTAGAACTTGTGGCAATTATTGAGATTTTCATTGATACCATGCATATGGGGTATGTTGTGTTCAGGGAATTAATGTTTACTTTTACCTAACTAAACTTCTTTGTTTACTGACCTTTTCATCTATTATGTAAATTCTTTTCATGTAAAATTTGTGGACCAATGTCACATCTTCTGGTTAGAACTAGAACTATAGTATCAAAGCAATAATATATCTGTTTTTAATATTTTAATATATCATATAATTTCTTTTATATAAAAGTATTAAGAAAAACGGAATATTTTGGGATTTTTTTTTATAAAAAAAATATAATTTTTTCTATAATATTAAAGTTCTTATGTTGTCTTTACCACATGATAATAATTCTAATGATTTGTAAATGATGGCAGTCTATGCCAACTATTTTAAGTATGCGACAGAGTTGTTCTCTACTTGTCTAATTTTTAGAAGTTATTCTTGTTTTTTTTTTTCAACGTTTTGTATTTGTTTTCTTACAATTATTTTTCTATCCTTTTCAGTAAATGGCAATCCAAGTGAACTTATTTTTAATAAATTAGAAAATAAATACTTTAGCCTATAATAAATAAAAATGAAAATAGATGTAAATTAAATTCATTTTTAAGTAATTTATCTATGAATTAAATTAATTTTATTATTCCTTATGTAATTCTATCAAGTTTCAATAATAAATATTTGTATTATCTATTTAAATGTTTTATATTTTATTAGTAATATTCAGTTTTATTTACACTAATAATATCATAAAGTAACATCAATATTTTTTTAAAGACATTGAATTTATACGGAGATATTATTTAGAGCAATTTGAGGTGAAAAAGAGGGCGAGTTTTATTAATTGGAAAAATAAAAATTTAAATGGTAAACATTGAAAAATAAAGTTAAGTTTGAGAGGTTAATTTAATACCCTTTTAGAAATCCATGGCAATGATGTTTTTAAAAGGTATTAACTATCGTAAAAAATAAAATTACTTTGACTAAAAATAAAATTATATTAATTTATTATAATTGACTCGGGTAGATAGATGAACAGATTTATTAATTTTAATAAATTTAACTATAAATGATCTTAATAGTTAATCCATGGATGGACGTATGCTCAATCATAATTGTCATAATCATATCCTGACGAAACAATTAAAATTAAATAAAAAGTAAAAAATAAATGATCGTACAGCTTATTAAAAAAAATTATGTAAAAGAAAATAATTTTAAAATTAAATTTAGATAAATATTATCATTACAATTACATACTATATACTATATAAAAAAGTCAGAGGTTAGCAGAAATAAAAAAATTATACTATTCACCTTAATGTGCTGTGTATTTCTGGTCATAGTTTCCAACCCGTTTTCTTTTTCTCTTCAACAACAAAAATATAAAAATATTTTGATCACTACATCAACTTATGAAGTTTAAAGGCTTTGTTAATTAAGCAATTACTTCATTGAATTAATTTAATATTACATTAATTTAACAAAATCCTTTTCTTAATAATAGAAACATCATGGTCAATGTTTAATAAAAATATTTTTAATGCATTATTGTTATGTTTTTATACTATTAAACCATATAGTATTATCCATTAAAGACATCGTTAAAAAGTATGTCTATTGAAACAATTGTTATAAAACTATTTTTTAATAATATAATAATATTGTTTAAGACCCAATTCGTACAATTGGTCCACTTAGATATGTATCAACCTATATTAGGATCTAAGAACAAAATTTTTAGGATGAAATCATGAATAGAGAATTATATCTACAACGTATATAATGTCAGTCCATATCAAAATAAGAGAATATTTTCCCTAAAAAAGCTTGGACCCATACCATGGAGTCTAGCCTACTTTAGCCTCTCAAGAATATGATAAATATGTTGTAGGAAATAAAAATTTATTATATATTGCTATTTTAGAAGAATATTAAATTTGAACATTGGAGTAATTTTTTTAAATATTTACTTTTATTAATATTTTATTTTAATTGAAGCATAGAGTGACGATGATGGAAAGAAAAGAAGATAATAATTTAGTTATAAATAAATGTCGACATGGATGTCACTATCTATTTATTCTTATAAATTATTATATATAATAACATTATTAATTATATTTGATTTGAAATATTTTTATAAATGCGAGGTGAGATTAATAGTTAATTATAGTTTCTTTCATAATAATAATAATAGCAGTAGTAGTAAATAATAAGAAAATGATATTAAAAATAAAATAAATCCACTCATTTATTTCCAATTAGATAATCTCTTTCGCTACTTTTTTATTTATTTATTTTATTTCTCTTCCACCCTCTATTTTTGTTTCTTTATTAAAGAAAGACATTCAACTTCAATAAAGAGATTTCAGAACTAAACACGAAGAAATACTCAAATTCTTTTTTATGTAGTTATTTAAAATCTTTTTACATCAATTTGACAATAGTGTAAAACCATTTATTTAAGAACTAAAATGTTGTTTGGAATGTACATTAAAAGACTAAATCATTAGTTAAAATCCTTAAGCAAATCAAAACTAAAATCTCATAAATCTTTGATCGGTAATTTAAATACTGTCCATAGTAAGGTTTTACATTTCATGAAAAGTAACAAAAGAATTGGTAGAGAAGCAATGACATAGAAGTAAGTGCAGTCTCACGTGTGTGTGTCTGGCTCCATACAAACACCACCTTTTCACTTTATTTTCACTTTTTGGCTAACTTTTTCTTTACATAAACATGCACATATACCAGGGGAACCCTATAACCTAAAACCTATTATCCTATATTTATAATATCACTAATCAAGTTACACAAAAAGCTGTGGAGAAAGAATATGATGGAAATGCTGAATTTGGTTTCAGAATGAATAAAATTGATAACTATTTAGGGTAAGTTTGTTATTGTTTGATTAGTAGACTTTTATTTTTTACATGTGCTTGTGTAATATGTTTAATTTAAAATAAGTCATTTTCTACTTGATTAGTACATTTTACACATTCAAAATTAAATAAGAATTTTCAGTTTTTCAAAAGCTAAGTATCAGTTTATATTTTTAAGGACTAAAATGACTGTTTATCCTAAAAGAAAGAATTTATATGAGAAAATAAGAATTAATAGTTTAGTTTAAAATAAGAGGTGAGATTTTGATACTAGAAAGTTTATAGAAAGTTTATGTAAATTTGAAAGGGATGAAAGATGGGATTAGATTCCATCCAAAGTCTACTTTCTGGGTACATATATAATGAGATAATGATCAAAATCCTTTACCATTTTACTTTGGGAATAAAATGATCTTAATTTTACGTCATATGGGAATCAAAGAGAAATGTTGCATAATTCTGTTGTATAATATTCTTAGTACTTTGAGACCGATTTTGTTCCATAATTGACACCACTGCACAATTATACATCATCATGATCAATATTCATAATCTGGTCACGACAGATAGAGATTGAATTGAATCTATGCATTCTGTGATGTCTTCCTTTTGTCACCAAAAGAAAGAAAAGAAAAGAAAGGAATATAAAAAAGTTTTTTTTTTTCTACACAGTGAGGAGAATGTCTCAATATTATCCATACGTATTTATCAGAAAATATATATTCTTCTAAGTTATCGTTTAGAATTGAGAATCAAAACTATTTATATACACCTTAATGTCAATTTATTGATTTTCTTTTTTAAGAACAAAACAAACAAGAAAGTTTTATTCTGTGGGATGCTGCTAGGTATACTATTCCATGAATTATTGTACAAAAAGCACATGAAATAATGCTTTATTTGCATACAGGTCTCGTTGACATTGTGCTTATAGGAGTTGTCAAAAGAAAATATTATGACAGTATAACCTAGTCACTCAAAATTTTGATGGTATTAAAATAATGATGTCCAAATGCAATATGGTATATGTTATATATATATATATATATATATATATATATATATATATATATATATATATATATATATATATAAAATTTCAATAT
>Ga0209489_104603_pt1 | contig 25205 bp, 18 predicted proteins | sample SiratrowhiteBW_FD_187527 | JGI IMG/M metagenome (GOLD analysis project Ga0209489, IMG submission 187527) | Root nodule microbial communities of legume samples collected from California, USA - Siratro white BW (SPAdes) (version 2) | ecosystem: Host-associated > Plants > Roots > Nodule | place...
TTTTTTTTTATTTTTTTTTTTTTTTTTTTTTGTGTGTAATTTCTATAATTGTATGCTTATTTGTCCTGCAACCAGAACATTGAGTCAAAACAATCTTAGTGGGACTATTCCTGAATCGCTTGGCACTCTTCCAATCTTGATCAATGTGTATGTGAAATAATGGTTTCTAGAACTTTGATGTTTTTTTTTTAAAGTCTATTTCATCACTTTAGTATCTGATCGATTTTTCTAACTTCTCTCTTTGCAGTATGCTAGATTCAAATAATCTGAATGGCAAAATCCCAGAGCGGTTATTTGAGGTTTCTAAATACAAGTATGGATGATAAAGCCACAAAATTAGTATATGATGCATTTAAATCGCCATTTTAACTTGTTTTTTCTATCTCTGACTGCTAGGACAGTGAGTTCACATGCAACACTTGGTGACATAAGCCAAAGAGTTCAGAGATATAGAATTTCATTTAACAATTATTAACATAATCGAATCAAGGAGGTTCTGTATAATGTGCTTAATTAATCAGTGAAACAGTAAGGGTTTAGGGTTATGGATTTTGGTATTTCATAACATGAGCAAAAAGCTGAAACAACCAGCTGTCAGCCCTTACAGAAAATAAACAGAAATTTCAGAAATAAAACAGAATGCAGAGAATATCCCAAAAGGGCCAATGGAGAAAAGGAGACAAATTACATCATAACATTCTATTGGTCGTTTCTGGTTCCACTTCTTTATATGCATTTCAAAAATATTTTCAATTTTTTTTCAAACAAACTTAATTTAGTTCTTGTACCCTGACTACTTCCATGTTTCCAACATCTAGGAAATAAATTGATTGGACACTGGATTAGTGTTGTTGAATCACAGGTGTTGGAGTGTTTTATATTCCCATTATTAGGGAAGTGTAAAAAGAAATGGGAAGAAACAAGGAATTGGCCACCATAAAATAGCTTAGGTTTTTGCTTGAAAACCTAGAACTGGTGTTACTTGTATCTTTTAACATACCTTGTCATCTGTTGGCCTTTTGATCCCGAAGAATGGACACAACTTTTTGCAGTGATATTTTCTTGAACAAGTTGATTTAAAATGAGAATAAAGGGGTAGTGAGGATTGAACTCTCAACCACTTGGTCAAAGTGGATCGAATACCATGTTAAGGAACTCTATAAGTGCAGCAAATAGTAGCAATAATGATAAAAAAAAATGCTTAATTATATTGTTTGGGGGTATGTTTAAAATACAGAACTTTTACCTTTTATGTTATAAATTTGAAATATCTGATGGGACCACATAGCATGTTGTGCATGGCGTCCTTGGATAGAATATCATTTGAATTTAAGTGCATGAGATGCTTTGCCATTTTTAACATTGCCATTACATTTCACTCTTTTAACCGTGCTCATTATTGCAGTTTCACTGGAAATAATTTGGATTGTGGTGTGAATTATCATCAACTTTGCGAATCTGATAATGCAGATCAAGGTTACTTGATTTGAACATTTATTCCATCCTTTTGATGTGCTTGTTATCTCTTCCTTACTCCCTCTCGACAAGCTGAATACTAATTTACCTACTCTTGTCAGGTTCATCACACAAACAGAAAACTGGCCTCGTAGTTGGAATTGTTATGGGGTTAGTTGTTATTCTTTTCCTTGGTGGTCTGCTGTTCTTTTGGTGCAAGGGTAGACACAAGGGCTACAGGCGTGAAGTTTTTGTAGATGTTGCAGGTTTGAGTTTCTTTTTTAGATTGCAATGTTATTGTATTAGGCTTTTCTTAATCAAAATGGTCCTTAAAACTAAATATTGGAATATATCCATCATGTCTATTACTCAACCTTTCATGTTGTATTAGGCTTCTCTTAAACAAAATGGTCCTTAAAACTAAATATTTGAATACATCCATCATCGCTATTACTCAACCTTTCATGTTGAGTGAATGTGGGATATGATCAAATTTTGGTGTGATAGAAAAGAATTTGCTGGTTGAATCTATTCTGTATTCTTTTAACTGTGACTGCTTGTTGAAATAGAGTAATAGCTACATTAAAAATGAGTTGGTTTGAACTTTCTCCTTTTTAAAAATTCCTAATTTCTAGTGCTAACTATAAAATACTATACATATATATATATATATCTATATATTTGTGTGTGTGTGTGTGTTCTATATTTTGATCATTATTGACTTTTCTTGTTTCATCAGGTGAAGTTGATAGGCGAATTGCATTTGGTCAGCTAAAACGATTTGCATGGAGAGAACTACAGATAGCTACAGACAACTTCAGTGAGAAGAATGTTTTAGGACAGGGAGGCTTTGGAAAGGTTTATAAAGGTGTTCTTGCTGATAACACAAAAGTTGCTGTCAAAAGGTTAACTGATTATGAAAGTCCTGGGGGAGATGCTGCTTTCCAGCGTGAGGTTGAGATGATAAGTGTAGCTGTGCATAGGAACCTGTTACGGTTGATTGGATTTTGTACTACCCCAACGGAGCGTCTCTTGGTTTATCCCTTTATGCAGAACTTAAGTGTTGCCTATCGGCTTCGAGGTAACAAGTTACAAAGCATTTTTGGCATCACTGGTATGCTGGGTATTAAATTTGATTTTCTACAAAAAAGGAAAGTACTATTTACTTTTGTAACTGGAGCTGTATGGTCGTTCAGATTTCATATTGTTGAATATCATCACAATAAGTTCTTATTGTGATCTGTTTAAAAGAAAAATATTTTGTTACAAATTACTTTTATGTGAGGGACTTAAAAATAAAGCAAGATGTGGAAAGTGTCAGATATGTGTTTCATCACTAACACTGCCATCTCGCTGACTGATACTATTTTAAATATTGAGCTTCATAGCCTTTACATCATAAGCATAAATAACATTGACATTAAATGATCAACAATATAAATATGATTTCTGTATACTTTAACGTGTTTTGATAGGTTGGATTTCCATATTTTCTTGTGTATATGTAAAAACTGGCATTTTTACCGTTAATGTTTTACCAAGTGATTACTGATGCAGAGCTAAAACCTGGTGAACCTGTTCTGGACTGGCCTACTAGAAAACGAGTGGCCCTGGGAACGGCCCGAGGCTTAGAATATCTTCATGAGCATTGCAATCCTAAGATTATTCATCGGGATGTGAAGGCAGCTAATGTATTACTAGATGAGGATTTTGAAGCTGTTGTTGGTGATTTTGGCTTGGCAAAGTTAGTTGATGTTCGAAAAACCAACGTGACAACTCAAGTTCGTGGGACAATGGGCCACATAGCTCCAGAATATTTGTCCACTGGAAAGTCTTCGGAAAGGACTGATGTTTTTGGATATGGGATTATGCTTTTGGAGCTTGTTACAGGTCAACGAGCAATTGACTTTTCACGACTAGAAGAGGAAGATGATGTGCTGTTACTTGACCATGTAAGTCTCTTTCTAACATCATAGCCTCCTTATTTGATGTGTTTTTTGGTCTGTTTCTCTTTTGTGTGTAGCATGCTTTATATCCTGTGTGTCTCTTGGGTGATTTGGTGAGTGATGGTGTTTAAGGATCAGCGGGTCATATTTGCTCTACCTAAGGAGTATATCATTACCCCTCTTGACATGACTAATCGCTGTAGTGAGCCTTGGAAGTTCGTGTAGCTGTGACTGTACATCTACATTTTGATTTAGGTTGGAATAAGTTGATTTGTGTTATTTATGTGATAATGTTGATGAAGAAAAGCTAAAATACAGTGTTTTGCTGCGTTCTGCCGTAGCGTACTTGTTGCTTGTGTTCATTATTCAAAAACCGAAATGTACCATTATTGCCTGATTACTGTTTTTACTGTATTATTGTTGAAAAATGTTGTTTAGTTAATTAGTGTTTTTACTATATTTTTGTGTTCTACAGGTTAAGAAATTAGAACGGGAGAAAAGACTAGATGCCATTGTTGATCGCAACCTAAATAAAAATTACAACATTCAAGAGGTAGAAATGATGATACAAGTTGCATTGCTCTGTACGCAAGCAACACCGGAGGACCGTCCACCAATGTCTGAGGTCGTGAGAATGCTTGAAGGTGAAGGGTTGGCTGAAAGGTGGGAGGAATGGCAGCATGTGGAGGTCAATCGGAGGCAAGAATACGAGAGATTACAAAGAAGATTTGATTGGGGAGAAGATTCAGTCTATAATCAAGATGCCATTGAGTTGTCTGGTGGGAGATGAGATTATCTATAAATTTAAAACATTTATGTTGTATGGTGTACCTCAATATCCTTTTTTGATAGGTTAAGCTTGATTAGAAATGTGATTTTTCTTGTTTTCCAATTGTAAAGAAAGGGGAAAATAGTTGTAAAATTTTGATGTTCCTAGGAACTTGTTTTTTGTTTCCGGATAAATAAGGAATTTCTTAGAAAAATCTGCTGGTATAGATCTCAGCTATTATCCCATTACAGGGTACCTAACAATTAGAACAGTTACATTGCGGCAGCACATAATTTTATTTAGTTTAGTGAGCATTTGCTAAAACTCCAATATTGAAGTACTGATGCATCAGCGATATTGTACCTTATAAAAGTGTTTTTTTACCATGTTTTGTGAGTGGTTGATGTCTGCCCTGTTTTTCATTTGATCTTTTCCAGATTTTGTTCCAATTTTCATCAAAAACGTTAATTCATAGTTATTTTTTTTACTCTATTTAGGTTGGGCGTTAAACTGGCTTCCGAGTGGCGACAAATTCTTCCTGCACCCTAATATCTTCTTCCTGCACTTTAATATAAATTTTTAATTCCACAACTGACCCTATCTGGTTCATATGGCATCTCCATCCGGTTGTCATTTCAAAATAAAATGACAACCGGATGAACCGGATGGGGTGCCATCCGGTTGTCATTTAAAAAAAATTCATTTTATTTGGAAATGACAACCGGATGGCATACTTATCCGGTTGTCATTTTGATTTTGAAATGACAACCGGATGGGGCTGCCATCCGGTTCTCATATATCAAATCGGAAAATTATTCTGTTCGTCGTCGACAACGCCTAAACCCCAAATCAACTACTCTAATCAGCAATATCACTTACTAATTGCTAATAAACACCAAAAATTACTTATTGCTTGTTTTAAGGATTAATCAAAGATTTGGAAACAGATGTTAAAATAAAACTCGGATGGGATGCCATCCAGTTTTTTTTTTTTATGTTATGAACCGGATGGGTGTTGGGGTATTTATGAAATTAAAATATTTGTATTAGGGTGCAGGAAGCGTGTATTAAGGTGCATGAAGAAGTTGTCCCGAGTGGCGAACTACATTATTTAAACCTATTGCAACGTCTATGAATGGATATTCTATAGTTCCATATTTCGAATGCTTCATCTCTCTATAGTTTGTGCATTCCTAAAAAGTAAAAAGGATAATCTACATATTTTCATGTATGGGGAGCTTATTCACCCAACTTACAAAATTAGAAAAAAAATGTATTTACCTCACTGAAGTCGTGGTAAATAACATTTATCCTTTTTACCTTTAAAATAGATACATATCTTTCTTATATTTTTAGAAAATAACACTAATTTTTTATATTTAAATAAAGTGATATTTTCTCCTTTTTTTTATTTTATTTAAAATCCTGTATTGAGAAAAACTTAAATAAAAATTAAAAATTGTTTTTTAATAAAATATAAACAAAAAAAATTAATGGTTTAATTATTATATATTAAAAATATCATAACAATTGTATTGTAAATAAATTATAGTTATCATATAAAAACTTATATTTTTAAGAAAACGTTTTAATATGAAATAAATAAATAAATAGCTATAAAATATATGAATATATTTACTAACTTATTATTACATACTATTCTAATCCAAATATAAATATAATTAAGGAGTACAATTATTGTTTTACTAATAACACAATAAGAGTAAATATCTATTTTAAAATTAGAATGTGATGTCATTTTTATTAGTTCTAATATGAGTTTTCACCCATCATCTTCGTTATATTTTAATCACACTTATGATAGTGTGATCGTTCGACTTTGAGTTTTCAAACGCAAAGGAGATTGAATATAAGTTTCTCATTATTAGATTGTCCTATATTGTATAAGAAACGTCGTCTAAGGAAATCTTAGATAAAAGAATTTTTTTTATAATTAAATCATTAAACTTGTTGTTTATAAAAAAAATCTTGTTTTTATATTCTGAAACTTTTATTTTTTAATTTTCATGTTTTTTTATTTAAATTTTAATGATTAAGTTATTTTTAAATAAAAGACGAGAGGTAAATCTCGCTTTATTAAAAAGATAATAAAAGGGAAATGAAGGTCATATAAAAAAAATATACGGATAGATGAATTTATTAAAAAGATAATAAAAGAGAAATGAGGGTCATATAAAGAATATATAAAAAAGATGAATTTAGGATTTAAGATTTAAGATTTAAAGAATATTTGAATGTCTTTTTATTAAAAATACATGGTAAGGTGTTTATTTTAAAAATAGAAAAAGTTTGATATCCCTTATTTTATAAGGTGAAAGAATAAGAAATTACCTTAGTAGAACGCAGTTATCCCTAAATAGCGTACTCGTATAAACTTTACTCTTCCGAAGATGAAGCTTTCTCTTGATGCTTCATAGTATTCATGTTACATCCTTCCAATTAAACTCCTCGTTAGCCATTCTTTTTCCTCCACCTTCACGTGAAATTGTTGAATAACTTTCACTGTAACTTCTATTTTTATTCTACTATCTAAAACACTACTGTTTTTTTTTTTTTTTTTTTTTTTTAAATTAGATAAGGGTAGATACGATTCCATTTAGAGGGACAGAAAATCAGATAAGGGAAGATTTGATTCCATTGGTTATATTATGATAAAAATTGTTTGTCTTTATACTTATTCAAAATCACGTGAAGACACAAAATCTACCAAGATTTAATGCCAATCTTCTCCAGAAATTTCATCATAAACGCTAAGGAGATACAAGATCTTTGCAATAGTTCATTAATTACTTCAAGTCTTTCCATTTCTCTCGCTCTATATATCTATATACATGTATATTTATTGCTTCTAGTATAAAAAATTCTATCATTTGTAGCCTTTATTTAAAAGAAATTCGTGTCCCTAGATGAACATGGTGGAACATGCATCTTTAATTGGTCCTCTAAGTGAAAAAAAAAAAAAAAACTCAAATTATTAATGCTTCTTAGGACGTGAACCACAAGTGCATGCATTGCTCATCATGAACATGCATGCTGTTACAAGTGCTCGTAGCTTTGATTCCATTGACCTCATGCATTTTCTTTTCCTATTTTCGCCAGACCTATCTTCTTGATGATTTGTGAAGGTGACAAAATGTTGTTCATTGTAGCAATCTTCAGCCAGCAAATGGGGTGGTGGATTCTGCTCAGAATCTCTATGCTCCCATTCTTCAATATCCATCTCTAATTGGATATTACTTGCCCCTGCCATCGCCAAAGCCTCCAAAGAAATCGACATTGTGGCTTCACTAGAACAATTTGTTGTTGTTGTTCACTAAGTAGGTATTTCATGTTGCACAAAGAGGTGCATGTTGTGACGTGAAGTTATGTGCACAACAACTTATATAGATAACCAAGGACTTTGTGCCCTAAATGCATAACATTTCACGTGGTTTTATGAAATTGGAATTTTGATTATGGTGATGCATCACGTGACATGTGTATATATGGATGATATGAAACTTGAGCTCCATTTCTGACCTCAAAATGACATGTCAACGAGACTAATCAAACATGAACTTTGACATTTGAGTTTTGAGTACCTATCATGAAGATCTCGAGAGTGTGACACTGTTACCATTGAGAATAATTCTGAATACGGAAGTCTGCATTAATGTCTAATGTAATACATTTTTGTTCGTGTGTTTTCCGAGTCATTTGCTAGTTGTTACCTTTGACACTCAACTTTGATCTCATCAATGCTCACTGTATTTGTTGCATTTATTTCTTATATTTAACTCTTAAGCTTCTTGTTTGTAATTTAATTTGTTGCTGTGTTTAATTGTGTAAAAAACCATTATTTTTTAATCATTGTGTTTAATTCAGAATTGAAAAAATAATTTTTCATGTTTAAGAAACTCTGCACAAATTCTTTGTAAGGAGCACTTCTAAAATAAAGATTTGTCAGATTCCACGAACTCCTATTTTTATTTTTTTTTAAATATTCATGAACACTCAAAATATCCATCCACGTTTAATATATATTTTAAAAAAAGTTATATGTTTATAGGATAGATGATTTGATAAGAGGAGAGATATATCCAGAAAAAAATATCTAAAACATAGATAAAATGACACAATTAGATTACTTGCATTTAAATTAGTTACTGGTAAAAAATTAGTTACTTGCATTCTTTCAGTTTTCCTACTTTTTAAAGGACATTTTTTTCTTATGATAGGAGAAACAATAACATGACACAATTAGATCCGAATAAATTTACGTAATTGTTTGTTTGATTTTTTTCTTTTTCTGGACGAAAAATATGACAGAATTAACATATAAGAAAGTCAACACCCTACAGCATCTGCAAGAACATCACTAATGAGAAAAAGGGAACATGTAAATCAATTGGATATAGCTTGAACAATTACACCATGAGGATGACGCAAGGTATAAGCATTAATAAAATTAATACCTATAATAATATATAATCAATTTAGGTTTCTATTTTATCTTTATTTATATTTCAAAATTTAAAATTTATTATTTTATTACCCATAAAATAATAAAGAAAAAAATAGAAATAATATATTTATCCACTTAAAATAATCATACACACCACTACTTCATATTACAATTAGGCTTTTTTTTCCTTCTTTAATGCATATCTACAATATACATTTCTTTTGTTGTCATTCAAATTATAATTTTTCTTACGTTAAATATATATAACACTCGATTTCGTGTAAAATTAAGTAACGCGTAAGTTGTATTGTATAGCCTCCAATCCGTTTTTTCTTACCTTCACTTTTCTAACATTACTCTTTCTAATAAACTACTTTAATAAGTTTGTAACTTGTAATTTATTTAATTTTTTCACTGTTACTTTTTACATTTTAATGTATTTCCATATTATTATTATTATTATTATTTTATTTTTCTTATTATGTTTGTCAATCTTATAGACACATTGCATCATTTTTAGTACTATTTATTAGATGATTTTTTAATTTTTGTATAATTATAAATTCTAAATCCTAAAGTTCAAATTAAAAAGATTTAATATTACAAGTTGAAGCAGCTATGTTTCATTATATGATATTTTTTTAATATGACACACAATAAAAATTGTAAAAATAAAAACAATGAAAAAGTAGATTAAATTAAGAAACAAAAAAGTTAGATTTCTAAAAAATAAATTTATTAATATACGTTATATTAACTTATATAGCAAAAATAATTTGCTTAAGTAAAAAATATATAACTTTTAAAAAATAAATAAAACTACTTAAAAGTTTAATAAGAATTTAATTATTTTAAATATATATATATATATATATATATATATAGTCATAATTACATGATAATATATTTTTTATAAAAGTATAAATTTTATATAACAAAACTTATGAAATTATATTATTTTATGTCAAGTTAAAATTTTTTATCCAGTTTATTAAACTTAATTAATTCAATGTGCTAGTTTATCAGTTAACAACTTATAAATTAAGAATTTATGAATTATGGATTAACTTATTAACTAGTAAGTAATTTATGAACCAGCCTTTATTTAAAGACATCTTATAAGACTTGTTTTATATTTTTGACCTCTCCCAGTTCGAACGTGTTATTCAATCTTGAAAGCTGACCATGACCCCAAAAGGGTTGATAGGTTTAACCTTTTGTTATGACAAAGAGCCAACAATTGACTCAATTCAAACGCACTGCACAAAGTCCAGCCTGATGTCACTCATGCAATAACAAATCAAATTGCTCTATTACACCATTTTCAGTGCATGCATTCATTCATCTCATAATACCCATAAAAATAATTTAAAAATTTAGTTAAGTGAAATCATGTGAAATAAAAGCTTAATAGATATAGTTAAATTTTAAAAAGACTTTAAAAAGAGAAAAGTTTCTTCCTCGTTGTATTTATTGTGCGACACTAAATATATACAAAATTTTCTTACTATATATAAAAGCTTTGTATCAATTGTTCCTTTGACTCATAGGATATTCTTACAAATTTACTTGATAACGATAGAAGTGATTAAATCCTAATAAAAACAATAGTTTATAAACAATAACTATATAAATAACTCATTAGTTAATCCATTCAATAGTCGTGGAGTTGTCTACTTAGCAATAAAGAAAACTTGTGATCATTTTAAATATATTTTTGAAGTTATTAAGATTGTGATGCCCTTTGTTTGTAATTCAAGTGTTTTTTTTAAGTGTAACATTAATGTTTGTTTCTTTAATCCATAAAATTTCATTGGAATTGATTTGTGTATTATGGATGGAGTTGGGAGAATTCTAGTTGCTAAAATAAATCGAAGAAAATATTGTATGAATATGCAAAAAGTAAGTCTGGGAACTTTCCCGGCATTAAACTTTGTTGTTGAGTCTTTAGGATTGCACAATTTCATGTTTGAAACAAATAGCAAAACCGTGTTTGGGAAAGTAAGGAATTCAATTTTTGATTATTTAGAATTGGAATCTTTAGTACACACGGGTGTAAAAAATTGATTGCTCCCAATCCAACTTACAATAAGGTTTATTAGGAGAAAGGATAATGGAGTTGATATTTTCTTGATCGTTTAATGAAATGATGAGTAATTTTTTATTCATTAGTAATCAGTTGACTGTTTTTCATATTCTTAGTTTTATTCTTTGTAATTCTATAAAAGGTCAAATGAAATGATAGATAAAATATTAGTTTATTTAAAAAATATTCTGACTAAATGATTTATTTATTAGAAATAGAAGCGAGTTGATTAATTCATGGTGGATCAAACAATCCATAAAGTAAAGTAACTTTGAAAAAAAAATGAAAATAACTTGTGATAATTTATCCACGTGATACTTTATTTTTCTTACAATACAAGATTTGAAGTCTTAATCACAAATTATAAATTTTTGTTCTTTATTTACATTTTATTTAATTAAAATAATTTATATAAAATTGTCTTTTGAGAAATTTATTAGTCATCTTGAACTATTTCTATCCACAATATTTAAATTTAAGAGATTGCTTAGAAACAAACTAACAACTTGTTAACATATTATTTCTATAACTTATGTTCTTAACTGAATTTTTTATTATTATAAAACTTCGTGACTTATTGAATCTTCCTTATGTTTTATGAATCTTGAAATTTTAATCAATTGTAGAATTTGAGTCTAGTTTCCAGAAACTATAATACTCTGTGAGTCTCTTCTTACTTGCTTAATTTAATGTAGAAAGTATGTTAGAGAATCATCAACATTTCTCTTATGTTATTTATTCTAAAAAGTTAATATGTTTTCTAATTAATTAGCTTTGTAAGATAAATTTGCTCTAAACTAACCTAGAAGGTTTTTTTTTTTTTTTTGGAAATGAACGTAAAAAATATTTATTCCTTTTTATTTTGTAAACAAGTACATAAAATACTTGCAACAAATCTCTTCAGATTAAATTAGAGAGTTTCCATTTAAATTATTTGTGGGAAGCACCAAGTCCGGCCAAGTTTCCTCCAGTGAAGAGGTGGTTGCAGTGGAGCCAAACCCAAATTCATCCAACCCATCAAAGAACCCTTCAGGTAACCCATCCAAACCACCGTCACTTTCCTTCACCAACCCTTCAACCGCCGCCGCCGCCACCACCGAGGGCTCCTTCTCCTCTTCAAGCATCGGCAAATGCCCCTCGAACAGCGCCACGTGTCCGAACAGCTTGTCCTTCCGCGAAAACGTGGTTCCGCACGAGCACTTCCACGTGGCCTCTCCCCGACACTGCTTCACGTGACTCCTCAAGTCCGAGAGCACTGCAAAGCTCTTCTTCCGACACCGCTCGCACGACAGCGTTTTGGGACAGTGGCTCCTCTTGAAGTGGTTCCTCAGACAGAACACCGACTTCAACGGCCGGAACTTCTTGTGCGTCTTGTTGCGGTTGCATCCCGCGAAGGGGCACGAGAACCGCGTCGCCTTCGTGCGCGTCTCGCCACGCGCCCTGCTCGCGAGCGCGTCCGGAGTCTTGAACTCGCTCCCGTGGGCGCGCATGTGCATCCTAAGGTTGGCGTCGCGCGTGAAGCCTTTCCCGCACACCTCGCAGAAATGGAGGTGCTGCGCCAGGAGTTCCACCGCGTCCAGCTCCACCACCTTTGTTTCGTTGCTGTTTAGGTTTGGAGAGTCCGATGTTGGAGTCTCCGAAAGGGGAAGCACGTTTTCTGAGGCTGCGACTAAGGCGGCGCCGTTAGTGATGACGTGGCGAATTGCGGTTAGGATCTCGTTGGATACGATGTTCATTTGGTGGTGTGTGAGGAGAGTGTGGGATTGAATGGATTGGGAAACAAAGGTTTGAAGCGAATCCATTCGGGTGCTGAGTTGGGAGAGGTTGCGAAGGGAAACATTGATGTTGTTTGGGAATTGTTGAGTAGTGTTTGGCATGTGGTTTTGATGAAGTTTTTGGTGAGTTCTAGGAAGTGGTTGGTGAATGTTGTGATGAAGATGATACTAGGATGAGTGAGTGGTTCCATGAACACTTGTTTATATATGGTGTGAAATGATATTGTTGTACAAACTTGAAATGTGAGGACTCAATTGCTTTTGTCCATACATGCTGCACGTGTTGATGTCAGTTGACAAAAATCAGCTACTGGTTTTTATGACAAAAATCAGCTACTGGTTTTTATGACAAATGAAATTTAACCATTTTTGACAATTTATTTTAGGGAAATACAGTCATTCTTGAAATTCTTGAAATAAATTTTTGTATTTGTTAAAAAAATGATAATTGAAATAGTAATTGGAAGGTGGATGTAAAATTTTGTTGATTGTCAAAAATACAGTAGTTTTACTTCTTTGATTTTATATATTTTTTCTTTTACTTTTTTTTTTACCATTTTATTTTTAGTATTATTATTATTATTATTATTATTGTTATTACAGTTTTGTTAAGCAAAAGTCATGGCAATGCAAATGGAGATTTTATATTCAGAATAATATTTTTAATTTATTTTTTTCGATATAAACCGAGACGAACATTTTTTTTCAAATTTTAAGAATTCGATATTTGAAAAGTGAAATTCTTTACTTTTTTTCCAGTCCTAAATTCTTTACCAGAATTCGACTCTCCTTGACTTTCGATGAAGGTTCTATGATGTTTTTCTTGTTCTTTTAGAGGGAATAAAAATGAAAAAAAAAATTAAGTAAAAAATTAAGATTAAGTTTTAATTGCTTTGAAAAAGGAATAAACTATAAAATAATTCAAAAGTAAATAAATTTTGGTTTTGTAATATCATTTATTATTATTATTATTTTGTAAAAAAATTGAATGAAAGATAAAAGAAAAATATAATATTTTTACATTATTATTATTATTGGTCATATAAACTTTTTAATTAATTTTAAAAAATGCAATAAAAAAATATGAAATGAGTTAAAATGTAAAGTATAATTTTTAAATTTATATTAAGGAATTATTATATGGAATAGTAATTTAAAATAATTTATTAAAAATGTTGACAACAATATTTAAATGACTTGAAAAAATAAAAATAACTTATTTAAGAACATAAAAAATAGCTTTATAGTAAATGTTTTATTATTAAAATGAAATTTTATGTAAATAAAAAAAATAAGTTATTGAGGTTTGATTTTAATATAATTATCAATTTCTAGAAAAAAAATTGTTTTATTTTCCTTTGCCTTATTCTAGATTTCTAAACCATATTTGTTCGGATTATTTTTTAAGTTATTTTTAAGTTTCATTGTCATTAATTAGATGTTAGTTGTACTGGAATTTGAGATCTTGGGATTAATTCATTAATTCATGCTAATTCAGAATTTTAGTGATTATTTACATCATTCAAAATTTTATTATGTAAGTTAAATTCTTTTGTTATTTTTCAGGAGTTGAAGTTTTTTAAATACTCATAATTAGGTGAGAGAGAAAAAATATATTTAAATAAAGTAAAAACTGTTTAGGTTTAAATTTCATCTAATCTTTGTTCTTTATAATTGATTCCAATAAAAGAATGACATCTACTTCTTCTTCTTAATTTTCCTTTCTTTTACTTTTTTATATTTATTTCTCTCCTCAATTCAGTGTTGCGAAAACTGCTTCAATCATTAATGTGTCAGGGAATGCCTTCATTGATTCAATTGACCTAGTTTACATTAAAACATAGAAATTTGTTATGAAAGTATATAATATCTAAAAGTAAAATAATAAATTCAAAAAGTGAAAAAAAATGAAATAATTATAATTTATAGTATATTAATAATTGTTCCAACATCAATTTCATTATGAATATGATTAATCACTTTATTTAAAGTGTTGTGTACTTTAAAATTTGATGAATATGATTTCATCTCCATAATATTTTAATTAATTAAAAAATAAAAATATTTATAAATATTTTACTATTTTAATTATTAAGTGATGTGAAATTTTTGATGTATTACATCAGTAATATTATTAACTTTTAAAATTTATTATTAATTTATTTTATAAACCTGTATTACATATAAACTGGTAGTTTTTTTTTTCTTTCAATATATATTTTTTCTTGTTCTCATGGATGTTGTTAACACGAGTGCACAATCACGCCATGCTATCTATAATTATTTTGATCACCACGCCCAATTACAATAATAAGAACTCATAGGTAATAGCAACCATATTATTAGAAAAGTTGACATTTACATATTTAAACTCTTAATGCTAACATTGAATTAATCTTCACTTCAATAGGATGGAATTACGAGCACAGACATTCTTTTCCCATCCCTCTATATAAGCAATTTAATATATGGTAACAACCATTTTAATTAAATAATCTATGGTAATGTAATAATCAATTTAATAAAAAAATTATCTTTTTGTAAAGAAGGTGGTCATCTCACAATAATGTATAGTTAAAAAAGAAAAAAGAAACTTGCTGAATTTTTGTGGATCAATTTGTCCTATTTTTGGAGGGTTATTAGCGGACTCCCTAATGGCATTGTCATTCCTATGTTGTACTAATATTAAATACAATAGGTATAATTTAAGAAAACAATTGTTTTTTATGAAAACATTATATGATTTTAAAAATATTTTTATAATTTATTTCTCATATATTTCTATCCTACAAAACAATCACGCATTCTATTTAATGTTACCTATTTATCTTTTATCAACTTATTTGTTTCCTATTTTTACTTCTACATTTTTTTTTTCTATATCCTCCTATAAAAACATGTAAGAGTGAACGTATACTTACATATTTGATTGTCAATTTTATTTTTCTTTTTAAAAAAATTATAATTTTCATCTAAAACATTTCACATCCCAAAATGTAATTTTAATAGGTATAATTTTAAAAAATAATTTTATTATTAGTGTTAAATTATAAAAGAGGTTCTGTTCATTATCCATTCTTGATTTGTACATGTATTTATAGAAATTCTTGATTTGGACATGTATTTATAGTAAAAAAAGTAAGGAATAATAAATGTAATTAAATGAGAATAAGTATAGTAACAAAAAATAACAACATTTATTCACAAAAGTAACAGTCCATAAATAATCATTTAATAAATATAGTTTTTAGCTCCCATTAGGGCGGATGTAGCTAATATTAGAAGAGAAGTAAATTTTAAAGTCCAAAAACTTCCAAAGTTATAAGATAAAACCTTCAAAGATTAAACTTATACATTTCACATATTCTCTAGTTCAAATTACTTAAACATTCTTATTTCTCAATTAATTTCAATAGAGTAAATGCAAAATTGTCATAAATCCAAGGAAAAAAGAGATATAATCAACTATAAGTAATTTTTTAATCATCTTGTCTTTATGTACTCAGTGTTGTCTATTGTATAGTGTAATATGATTGTAGAAAATATTATTGATTAGCCAAGAATCATAGAAAGAAAATACAGTATTTAAAAGTTTATAGAGATGGAATTTATAATAAATAAATAAATAATTTAGAATATACAAGTGACGCAAGCTGGATTATGCTATCTTAATACTCCTAAAATTCACAAAAATAAAAATAAATATTAAAAATATTAGTATAATTTTAATTTTATTTTTAGTGTTAAATTATAAGTGATTGTGATTATTATTCTTTGTTGATTTGGACATGTCATATTATAAGTAAAAAGGAGGGAAGAGTAATAAGTATAATTAATTGATAATAAGTGTACTAACTTTCCAAACAATCACTTAGAAAAACAATATTTATCCATAAGTAACCCTTCAAAAATAAAATAATTTAACAAATGTAATTTTTAGCTTCTAGTTTGTCAAATTCCAAAGTTCAAAAATTTCCGAAGTTATAAGATAAAAACTTCAAAACTTCTGCTTATACAAGTTAAATCTTCACTAGTTCAAATTACATAAACATTCGTACTTCTTGATTAATTTCAATAAATGAAATATAAAACTCTCATAAATTCAAAAGAAAAAAAGGAGAAAAAGAGATATAATCAACTTTAATTAAAATTTTAATCACCTATCTTTATTTAGTGTTGTGTATTCAGTAGTAATGATATAAATAAAAAATAAATTCAGAATATACATATGACACATAAGCTAGATTATCCTATTTTAATAATACTAAAATATTAAATATCATATGTATATTATCATATAATATTAAATATCAGTATAATTTAAAAAATAATTTAATTTTACTGTTTGTATTATTACTTGTAAAAACTGTTACTTTTATGAATAAATGTTGGTTCTCTGTATGAATGTTTTCAACATTATTACATTTATTCTTAGTCAGTGTTAGATTTATTACTCTCTTTTTTTACCCATAAATACAATATATCCAAGTAAAGAAAGGATAATAAGCACGATCACTTTTATAAATTTTTCGGTATTTATATATATATATATATATATATATATATATATATATATATATATATATATATATTTAAATATTGGTGTTTTAAGGAGAACACCCTATGTCTTAACCTATAATCAGTTGTGTATTGTTGTTGTAGTTTGTCACGATGATTGTTTGACTTAATCAATTTTGTTTATTTTTTATTTTGACTTTTGTTAACTTAAAATTTATCTGAAATGATAAATTTAAAATTAAAATATATTAAAAGAATGATTTAACTTAACAAAATGCATACGTAATTACATAAAACTAAATAGCAATCTCATAACTTCTTTCAGGTAGCTCTAAGTTTATGTGCACAAGTTAGGTATAACTGACCTAGTTTATGTTTAGCTTAATTTCTGAGGTTGAGTCAAATATTTATTTATAAAAGCTTTCAAAAAGAGATATTTTTAAGAACATATCCTTATAAAGAACCCTCAATCCTATTCCGCCGGCCAGCAGTCATATCTGAAATTATTAATCCTTAAACGCACGTTTTACTTTCCCAGATTTCTTTTCTGTTGAAATTATTAATCCTTAAAAGCACTTTTCTTTTGTCAATTAACTTATTATAACATGTTTGCAATTGAATCAAGGTTGATAAAACTAATTTTATATTAAGCTAATTTAAATTATGTGATTTATGTTTTTATTATAAACGAATACAAAACCATTACAATTATAATGGTCATTGTTATTACTATTAAAACTATCATCATCATCATCTATATTCTGATGATTTTTATTAGTACGTGAATACCAATAAAATAATAAAAATAATAATAATAATAATAATATTATTATATTAACTATCTCCACTGTTATTATCTCTATTAATATCACTATTTTTACTAACGTCACAACTTTCATTAACCGATAGGTTATTGCAAACATTGTCTATAAAAGTATGATTAGAAAGATAAGTAATTCTTAATTAACTGTAGTTTTTAAGATACAACATATATAAAGTTACTCCAAATATAATTTTAAGAGTTTTATTTTTTATTTTCTTTAAATAATGATTGAATGCGTGTTAGTTATTTGAACCATTATATTAAGTGACAATAAAAAATTATTTAATCCATCATTTTTAAAACTTAACTGATAAAATCCATAACTTTAATGTCAAACAATATATCCAATCTAAATTACTACACGTTAAGTATTCATGTTTGGAATTCAACATTTACGCAACCCAATTGCCGATAAATTTGTGTATCTAGCCTCCTCTTTTCTAATTCGTGTATGTCAAAAACTTTAACGTCAACATCACCCATCATCAACACACGTGATCTTTCATGTTATATTTTTCATGATTATATTTATTGTTGTTATTTGAAATTGAAAGTTTTTTACTCAAATTTTCAATAAAGTGAAATATTTAATCTTTTGGCATATGAGTTGAGTTTTCAATAACAATTAGAAATGAATAAAACATCAGGATAAAATTTATCCACAGATAATAATTCAATATTTAATGAGATGGAGAGTTAAAGTTTTTCATTATAAGACATTTTTATATAAACTTTTGTAGTCTTACCTGTTTTTTTGTTAATCATATGATCACAATTAATTTATGATAGTTTAATAATCTTCTATAATTATAATTAGTTAATTCTTTATACTTATCTTTATCATATAATGAAAAAAATTGACATAGGATGAATTTGCATCAATATCTTGCAATGATCAATAAATACATGAACAAAGTAAATATTAATATTGTATTAGGAAAGACATAAAAGAATATCACTAAGAAAAATATTTGAAATAAATAATCAATATTTTTCAATATTCAATATTGATGCAAACTAAATGTTAAATACAATATAGATGTGATGTATGTAAATAAAAATGTTTGAAATATATAGTGTAACTCAAACATTGTTAAATATAAAAGGGAGACAAAATATCGAGTTAAAGCATGAAAATATTTGTTTAGTAGAATATATATTCTAAAATACATCCACAACTAGTTGGAAAATTGAAAAATAAAGATTTTGTTAATGTGTACGTCATTATGCAAAAGAGTCATAGTGGTATTCTTTAAATGTCAAATAATCTTGAGTTTATGCAAGATTTGATGTTAGAGTTTATATTTCTATTTCTATTATTAAAAGTTAGCTAAATATGTAAAAAAATTAACTGAATGAATAAAGAAAAAGTTTAATCATCTTTGTTATGATTATATAAATTAAACGAGAATACTTATTTCATTATATTGTCACTTATATTCATAAAAAAATAAATTCTTAAAATTAACGGTTCAATAATAAATAAACTGTTTTAAACAATGGAGCTAATGGTAAATTTGGTTTTCAGTGTTTTTAAAATAGTTCGTGAATATCAATATAAGTGAAAAAATTCTTAAAACTATTTTCTATTTCATAGAGTTTGTTAAGTCCGTGTATATTATGATTAAAATGGAAGTTATTTTTGGCATATAACATCTAAACTCCTTTTAATAATAACACTCAATGATTGAATTATAATTTAATAATAATATAAATGAAAGGAAAATAATTTAATAATCTTCATAATCTGTTTAAATTTAAGACTAGATTAAAACTACCATACACTTTCAATGACCATATTAATCAATCCACTTAAATTACGAGTAAATAGTTAAAACATTATCAGGTGCAGTAGCTTTTAAATACTATTTAATAAAAAAAATACTTTTTGTGAATTTTATTAATTTATATAAGTACAAACATAAAAATTATCAGATTGATAATCATCATCAAAATATAATGTACTCTTTCGTGTGAATATATATTAACATATAATACTATTAACATGTCAATGCTATTAACCTATAATACTATTCTTAGGTTATAATCTTTTTTAAAATCTCAATTTCTCTTTTCTGTTGTCTTCATCTTTAAATGTTTATTTCGACGCATCATTATTATATTATGATTATGTTTATACCAGATGGATGTAGAAAAGGTATAGATGTAGAAATCTTAATTGGACACGTAAGTTCTCAGTATCTCAACCTGATATGTAGTGAAAATACAGTTCCAAAGAAGAAAAATTAGTACAAAACAATATCTGAAAAAAATTATAAAATAAAATTTTTAAATAATGAATTTAGCTATGTAAGTTATTAAGAGTCATAATTTAATAAAAGAATTACATATCTGAATCTATAGATAAAAGATAAAATATTCTATAAGATTATGATTTTTTTCAACTAAAATTTTATTTATTTTTCTTATTAGACTTTGAGTGACTTTTTTGATAGGACAATAAGTGACTTTTTTGATGGGATAAAATAGATAATAGATAATAAAGTTTGTGATTTTGGTATATTGAATAACAACTTTTTATCTCTCTTTTATTATGTTAACTTTTTATAAAATAATTTTTATTAAACCAATTGTGCCATAAATTAGGAATGTCATTAAAACTATCTTAATAACAAACTATAATAGCTAATATGACTATAAAATATAATTAGACTAAGTGAAATATAATTTCCTAATAATATCTCCTTTATACAAATAAAATTAGGAACAATATTTAAAAAATAACTTGTAATAGATAATATAACTCCTCGTTTTAAAGAAAGAAAAAGGAGTTTCCACTTTATATGTCAAAATGAAATTCCAAAGTTTAGAAACAAAAATATCCTAACCATTATAAACCCTGTTAGGCTTTTCAAAAAAATATATGAAAAAATATATATTCTATATTAATAAATCATAAATGAATTTATATAAAAGGTGTAAAAACAATATTCAACACTAAAAAGCTTAATATAATAAATTTATAAATTATTTTCCTATATATTAATTACATTATTTATCATTATCTAATGTGACTTTCAACTCATATTATATTCTTAATACAATAAATATAATAAATATACAGTGGTTACGTTGTTTTTTTCAACTTCAACCACAACCTATAATTTTGTCAGAAAAAAAAAAAAAAAAAAGTGGAAACTAGACGTGCTTGTCCGATTCTGCTGTATAATATTATTATATTATGAATTATCAAAATCAAGTTGAAGACTTGCTTTTCAGTTTGGCATTTAGAAGATATTATTTGGTCATAATAGACGGCCAACTTTCGCCTCATTCGGTAAGTTTCTTTAAACAAATATAATAATTAGGTGCATGTATTCATCTATATCAATAATTCATGACATGTTTCCAAAATACAAATGCATGGAACACCTACTTTTGTTTAAATAAATGTTTACATTTTTTATAAATCGTGTCTTTCTTTCATCATAAATATATAAAGTATGTTTAAAGTTATTAAGAATATTATAGACATCGAAACTTTTCTTCTGAGTATTTGAGTATTTAATGCAATCATATCCAACTTTTGGATTCGATATCACAATAATTAGCATGTTAGATGGTTGAATATATTGTTTGACAAAAAAATTAATGTATATATACTTTATTATTAAATAACTATATGTGAGTTTTAAAGTATTTCTATTGATTAATGGAATTGTATAAATTTAAATTGAAAATCAAAACAAAGCAAAACGCCATATATTCGGTAATTTTTATATATTTATGTGTTACATGATTAAAGTGACATGTTTTTTTTATATATTTATATTTTATCAAAGTTATATTTTATGTAAAATATTGAAAAATTAACAATAAAAACTAAAAATAGGACAATATCTTATATATTTCGAAGGAAACAAATTAACAGAGGTTGAATCAAAGTAAACGTAGATTTGTTGGCGATAAGTCATTCTGATCTAATAAAAAGTTGTTAGCTATATGTCCTAAAATTCCTAAAAATGTTGTTGCTTGCTTTAAGATTTTGGGAAAAATTGTCATTGCAACAAAAGTTTTAAAAATATGAGTTTTTTTCTATTCATATATGAGTTTAAGATTCAAGTATCATAATTCAGAAATTTGTAAGATGTTTATTATAGTCCTTTAGTATTTAAAAATAGCACTAAATTATTATTTCTTTTAAAATTCCCTTAATCCTTAATTTCTAAAATATTTAGATTAGTTATTACACTACTAAAATATTTCATATTTTATAAGACTTTCTCTATGAATATTTTGCCAAACATTAAAAATATACAGCAAAATTAAGATAAAAATGATTCCATATGATTTTTTATAGAAAAATTACCTAAAGAGGTCACTGAAATTTTTTAATAGTACTATAAAATATAAAAATCCAATTATATGACTAAAAACTCAACTATATTAAAAGATTTTTTTTATCAGTACTTTAAAAAAAAAAGTTTACTAATTAAAGATATTTTTAACTATTGGTGAAATAAATTGTTTAAATTCAAAAATTAATAAAAAAGTGAAGTAAAAAATGGGGGCTGTCTTGGGAATCATGATTGGGGGTTGAAGCACCAGAGAATGGCGAAAGAAATAACAAAGAGAAACAGGGAACACGAGTGATGCGGTGCTGACGTGGGATTTGTCCCGAATGATAAAAAAAAAAAAAAAAGTGTTGTCGTGGAAATTATGTACAGAGAAATAAGAAATATTGATTGTTACAATTTTCATTTTTAATTGAATGACATAGTAGGAAATTTTAGATCAGTTTAAATTATTTTTTAAATACTTGACATCTGCTTTTGAATTATAAAAATGCTTGGGATTGTTATAAATTTAATTAAAAGCTTAGATAAAAAAATAAAATTAGTGAGATTATGCTATTAGAATTTAGCAATTTCTTTATAGTCTGACAATACTTTAGGTTATAATATATCTTTATCCTATGCTAAATTACGCGCATACACTGCATTCATATTGGTCATTGATTCAACTTCAACATCTTAGAAACTTTGTGAGAAAATAATAAGAATTCTTGTAAGTTCTAAATTAATTTTAAGAATTCGTTATTTTGTATGATTTATTTATTACTTTACCTTTTTCTAACGAAATGAAAATTGTAACGTTAAATACAAAAAGTATGTTAACGCGTGATGACTTAAAATATGAAGGATTTTGTCAATTGAATTTTTTTAATCAACATTTAGACTTTATTAGATGTTATTTATTATATTATATTATATATATAAAATTTGTTTTCGAAGATTAAGTGTAAGTTAGATTTTTATATACATTATTTAACAACTTAAGTAATATATAAAAGGGAATATATATATATATATATATATATATATATATATATATATATTATTTTAAAATTTTAATTTGAAGGGTGAGTAAAATTTTATTACGTAATTAATTTGTGGTCTATTAATAAAAATCATATTAATAATTCTTTCTCTTAATTAGTATCAAAGTTAATTAAATTAATACCAAATTTTATTAGAATTCTAGCTCCCCATGTCATAAAACTTATTATAAGAAGTCAACTCTATATTTTTGGAGTCAAGTAAAATAAAGATGTCCGATCAAATTTCTAAATTTTAAATTCAGTTTTTTTGCTCATTTTTCTTTTAAAATGTTCTTAGATATTATAAAATAATAGTTTATATTTAAGTTTAAGTCATAAATAATAGATCTATGTTAATTCATGATGTTAATAGTATAATCTTATTATTAATGATTGATTAGATATCTCTTATATAGATTAATAGATTCTATATGTTTTGTCCATTTTGGAACAATATTAAAAAATCATATTTATATTTTATTAAAGTTATACTTTTTATATAAAATATTGAAAAATGAACAATAAAAACTTTAAATGAGACAAGATATTATATATTTCCAAGGAAAAATAGGTTGAATCAAAGATACACGTAATTAATTAGTTGGCGATAAGTCATTCTGATTTAATAAAAAATTGTTAGCTATATGCCCTAAAATTCCTAAAAATGTTGTTGCGTGCTTTAAGATATTGGGAAAAAAATTGTCATTGCAGCACAAGTTTTAAAAATATGAGTTTTTTTTTTTTTTTCTATTCATATATGAGATTCAAGTATCACAATTCATAAATTTAGAAGATGTTTATTATAGTCTTTTAGTATTTAAAAAGAGCACTAAATTCTCATATCTTTTAAAATTCCCTCAATCCTTAATTTCTAAAATATTTAAATTAGTTATTACACTACTAAAATATTTCGTATTTTAGAAAACTTTTCTATGAATATTATGCCAAACTTTAAAAATCTACAGTAAATTCTGATAAAATTATTTCATATGAATTTTTGTAGAAATTTTACCTAAAAAGGTCACTGAAATTTTGTAAGAGTACTATAAAATATGAAAAATCTAATTATGTGACTAAAAACTCAAATATATAAGTGTAAAATTTATTTATAAGAGTATTGTTTATTTGTCCATACTTTGAAAACAAAGTTTACTAATTAAAGATATTTTTAAGTATAGGTAAAATAAATTATTTAAATTCAAAAAATAATAAAAAAATGAAGTAAAAAATGGGGGCTTTCTTGGGAATCATGATTGGATTGAAGCATTCGCGAAAGAACAAAGAAAAACAGGGTACACGAGTGACGCGGTGCTGACATGGGATTGTCCCGAATAATAATAATAAGAAAAAGTATTGTCCTTGAAATTGTGTACAGAGAAACGGGAATGGAAAAGATATTTGCAGAGGAAAACAAATTATTCTGACACAGAATAAGAAGAAGAAGAAGAAGAGGTAACTGTGCAAGAAATATTGTCGAGTATATTCTGATACTATGTTGTTACAATTTTCATTTAAGTTTGAATGACACAGTAGGAAATTTTAGACCAGTATAAATTAATTTTTAAATACTTGACATTTACTTTCGAATTACAAAAAAAAAATAATGCTTGGGATTGTTATAAATTTATTTAAAAGCTTAGATAAAAAAAATCAAATTAGTGATATTATGTTAGAATTTAGCAACTTTTTATAGTTCGACAATATTTTTTGTTATAATATACGTTTATCCTATGCTATATTACGCGCATACACTGCATTCATACTGGTCATTGATTAAACCTCAACATCTTAGAAAGTTTGTGAATAAATAATAAGAATTCTTGTAAGTTCTAAATTAATTTTTAGAATTCGCTATTTTCTATGATTTATTTATTACTTTACCTCTTTCTAACGAAATATAAATTGTAACGTTAAATACAAAAGTATGTTAACGCGTGATGACTTGAAATATGAAGAATTTTGTCAATTGATTTTTTTAATCAACAAATAAGACTTTATTAGATTATATATATATATATATATATATA
>Ga0209489_104604_pt1 | contig 25203 bp, 9 predicted proteins | sample SiratrowhiteBW_FD_187527 | JGI IMG/M metagenome (GOLD analysis project Ga0209489, IMG submission 187527) | Root nodule microbial communities of legume samples collected from California, USA - Siratro white BW (SPAdes) (version 2) | ecosystem: Host-associated > Plants > Roots > Nodule | place: USA...
AAATTCACTTTTGAGAAAAAAAAAAATCCTAACACCCTTAAAGTGTGTTGAGTATTATTTTTTAAATATCGTAATATATCAAGTTTTTTAATTACAACTCTTGATTTAATAAATAAGCTATATGTTTATCATATGTAAAAATTATATGATATCTCAAAATAAATCAACAAACATGAGAAGATATAAATTTGAATAAGATTTTTTTTTAAAAAAAAAAAACATATTTACAATGATTATCTTATCATCATTACAAAATCATATTGGTGTTGCCTGATCCTTAAATTATTTAGTGATAATGTGTTAAATAATTATCTTAATTTTTCTAAATACGTTCTTATAACTAAATATCTAATGTTAATATCTTATTTTGAATTCCATCTCGTTTTATTTTTAGTCTTAAATATTACAATAAGGTTATCAAACTATAACTTTAGTGACTTAACAATTTATTTCATAACTTTAAGCCTAAATATAAAACTATTCAACCATACATCATATGAGATAATCCTATAAGAAAAAACAAACTTAAATTTCAGAATGAAAATAACAATCAAGATTTGATTTATACTTCTGCATAATATAACTATGTAAACTATCATAGAATTGTGACTATATGTAGATTCATTATTACCAGTGTAACCAATAAAATTTAAATCAAAATAGTCATTCTCTCCCAAATCATAATTTGTTGTTTGAAGATGTTTCATTACTTTTTTTTGTATTTTCAAGTTATAAATATTTGGATTACTCTAATATCTGTCTAAAACTCTAATTGTGAATGAAATGTTAAGTATAATGCAAACCTAAACATACATAAGACTCAATAATTAAAATATATAAAATATTTTTCATATGTTTTAGCTAAAATTCATTTTAAGACGCTAACTTAATTTAAATCTATTATTTTTCACAATTGGAGTCACACTTGGTGAATAATTTTTTACATTAAATCCCTTAAAACTTTGTTAATATAAGTATTGAAATAAATCCAAAATACGTTGATTTATTTCTTTGAGAATCTTAATGCATATCAAATAAAATGTGTTACTCATATCCTTCATACATTAAAGTTATTTGAGATAAATCATTTCACCTTATATAACATACTTTTATAATTTGTCACAAACCTAATTTTTCAAGTTGTTTCATATTAATATTGTTTTCACATTCATTTGATATAACTCAAAATAAAAATGAGTTATTAATTGTCATACTCACTTTAAAATAATATTTTTTTAATCATGAAATTCCTTTTCCTTATAATCAACTATTTATCTTTGAGTTAATTCTTTAACAATGATTTTTGTTTTATATGTATATGTTGCCTTGCAAGTTTTTTATTTATCATTATTATTTTTTTTTTAGTTTTCAAGACTCATCTATATTCAATAAATTTTACATCATTAGACAACTCAACAAGATTTCATATATGATCAAAAGTTAAAGACTTAATTTCATCATTCATAACATTATACCTCAAACATGATTCTTTATAACTTATGGCATGCAAAAAAGTGATTTTTTTAATTAAACTAAGAAAATTTAAAATAAAAACATAGAATTTAGTTACACAAAACTAAGATAGTTATCAATATTTATATGAATAATGTTTAGTTCTAATAAATCAAATTATCAATAATTAGTCAAATTAGGGACATTTTAAAAGGCAAAATCATATAAACTACAAATTAAATTAAAGATTTATGCGGTTCAGTTTTATTTGATTTTTCATTAAAGAATTATATGAAATCAACATAAAATTATAAAATGTGATTGATTATATTTAAGTTTAATATAAAATCTGAGCAAAATAAAATCAGTGTTTTGTATTTTTGGTTTAAATCAATTTGTTTTTTGTCATTATAAAGTTATCAAACATTCTTTTCGTAAAATGCTAAATATTTGATGATAAAAAATTATCAAATGAAGAGACATATAATAAATTATTTCAGTATAACAAGGATTACATTTATAACTTTCTCATATTTATAAACAAAATAGATGATCTCATAACTAAAAACATAACACAATTTTACTATATTGTTTGAATAAGTATATATATTAAGCAAAATAGAATTAAACTATAAAACAATATTCAATATCCATAATCCTATATTCATATATTTTTTGTTGTTAATTAGCTTTAAACATAAAATATTCAACTTAAATTAAACAGAACTTGTTTGGCAAAGACGACATGAGATTATATAATACTATATGAAAATATGACATAATAAGATAATTAGATAATAACATGATAAAATAATAATATATAATCATATTAGTAATCCATTGACACAACATAAATTAAATAATGATAGAATATAACATGAATTATGATTAAACGAGAACTTTTCATTAAACATACATATAATTATTCTGTATACATTATTGACACTATAGATATACATTAGGCTACACACAACAGTTTTGGTTTTAATTTGGATCATTTATGCAGACATATGTGTTACACAATTTAGATTGCTTATTTGCTTTTAATTAATAGTTATAATTTATACAATAATTTTTGTGCTTAGTATTTTAATTAAATTCGTCAACTGTGTTCATCAAGCACCAGTGGTCTAGTGGTAGAATAGTACCCTGCCACGGTACAGACCCGGGTTCGATTCCCGGCTGGTGCATTTCTCTCGGAGCTGTGATGATAAACTGAGTCCAATTGATGGGTCAATTGTTGATCATCGTTCACAAATCGATGAAGAACATGATTCTGAGCTCTGTTTTTTTTTTAGCATTTATTTTATGATGTTTTGAGAAAAAAATTGTTACAATAATTCATTTAAGAAATTAAAATATTTTATACAAAACAATATATTATGTTGAAAACCTACGTAGGCATGAGAAACAACTATTTAGGATAACTCGAAGAACATAGAAGGAGAGTGGCTCCTTCTCTTCCAAGGTAGGGAATTTTCCCTTTCTTTTTGCTTTTAATTTTCCTTCCCTTCATCTCAAAATTGCTAATTGAAACGATTTCTAACCATGTTTCCCTTGGTGGTGTTGTCTTTTGAAAAGTAGTGGATAAAGTTTGATTTTTATTGTTGATTTTTTTGTGGGGTTGCATGGTCAAACCTAGTTGGTTGAATTTGTTTTCTTCAGGTAAGGTATGGAAGGGTTATTGAATTCTTTGCTCAACCAAAGTTGCTTAAAACCCTTCGGTTTCACTCCGAGGCTTGGTTATACTTTCCCAGTGGTTACAGTGAGAACTGGGAGGTTAAATCGAAAACCTGAATCCTGCTCCCTGAGAAGTAACTGCACACCATTAGGTAGAGACACTAGAGGGGGTGGGGTTGAGGCACTGGAGAGTGGTGGGGAAGGAGAGGAATCTAATGGGGAGTGGGAATCCGAGTTTCTTGGGGAAGTGGATCCGTTTGGTAACCGGGCTCCCACCAAGAAAAGGGAAAAAGTGCAGCAGAGGTCACAGTTGCTTGAAGAAACTGATGAAATGGATTGGTGTGTGAGGGCGAGAAAGAAGGCGCTGAAATCAATTGAAGCAAGGGGCATGACTCATCTGATTGAAGATTTGGTTACTGTTAAGAAGAAGAAGAAGGAGAAGAAGGAGAAGAAGAAGGTGGAAGGCAAGAAGAAAGTTGTTAAGAAAATTGAAAATATTGAAGATCTTGACTTTGGTTTGGAGGAAGACTTCCTAGAGCCTGTGCAACCTGGGAATGATGTTGATGATTTGAAGAAGAGAGTGAGTATGTTTTCCAATGGAATTTTTATAGAAAAGAAGGAAAAAACAATGGAAGAATTTGTCAATAGGCTTTCTCAGTTCTCGGGGCCATCTGATCATAGAAAAGAAGTAAACTTGAACAAAGCAATCACAGAAGCACAGACTGCAGATGATGTTTTGGAGGTGACTTATGAAACAATTGTTGCAGTTGCAAAAGGCCTAAGCCCTTCCCCTCTGTCCCCTTTGAACATTGCTACTGCTCTTCATCGCGTTGCTAAGAATATGGAGAAGGTTACTATGACGAGAACTCGAAGACTGGCTTTTGCTCGACAGAAAGAGATGTCTATGCTTGTGAGTGTTGCTATGACAGCCTTACCTGAGTGTTCTGCTCAAGGAATCTCTAACATATCTTGGGCACTGTCCAAAATTGGAGGTGAACTGCTTTATCTTTCAGAAATGGATAGAATTGCCGAGGTTGCACTGACCAAGGTTGGGGAATTCAACTCCCAAAACATTGCTAATATAGCAGGTGCCTTTGCTGCAATGCAGCATTCTGCTCCTGATCTTTTCTTAGAGTTGTCCAAAAGGGCATCAAACATAATTCACACTTTTCAAGAACAAGAGCTAGCTCAACTTTTGTGGGCTTTTGCTTCTCTTTATGAGCCAGCTGACCATGTATTTGATTCTTTAGACATAGTCTTCAAAGATAGTTGCCAATTGAGAGGTTGCACAAGTGAAAAGACATCAAATAATGATGGACAAATCAGTGTTCACAGAACTGGTGCCTCAAATGGATCTCTTAGCTCTCCTGTACTCACTTTAACTAGGGACCAGCTTGGAAGTATAGCTTGGTCCTATGCCGTCTTTGGACAAATGGATAGGAGTTTCTTCGCTCATGTCTGGAAAACTCTCCGCCATTATGAGGAGCAAAGGGTTTCAGAGTTTTATAGGGAGGATATCATGTTTGCTTCTCAAGTTCATCTTGTAAACCAGTGCTTGAAGCTTGAGTTCCCACATCTTCAGTTGTCATTATGTGGTGAGTTTGAGGAAAAAGTTGCTCTTGCTGGAAAAACTAAAAGGTTTAATCAGAAAGTAACTTCATCTTTTCAAAAAGAGGTTGGACGCCTACTCATAAGCACTGGCCTTGAATGGGTTAAAGAATATGTTGTGGATGGTTACACTTTGGATGCTGTGCTTGTTGATAAGAAGCTTGCTTTGGAGATTGATGGTCCAACTCATTTCTCAAGAAATACTGGTGTGTATTTGGTTTGTGTTTATTAAAGTTTGTAACCTTCTGTTCTATAAGTCTTGTTGAATCATAGCTAACGGGTTTGTTATTTTATTATATTTGACTATTAGGTGTTCCATTAGGACATACCATGTTAAAACGCCGATACATCACTGCTTCTGGTTGGAAAGTGGCATCAGTGTCCTATCTGGAGGTGATATCTCTTATTTCATTTATAATTCCCTGACATTTTTCTCATTCAAAATAAAAAAAAAAAACAAAATAAAGCCATGAAGCTGTCATATGCTAACTCACATCTCTATTAGTTAGCATTTTGCTATCATATGCAGGATACAAAACTCAGTAACAAGAGCGTTGTCTAAATAAATTTGTTCTTGGCAATGTAAATGCCTTTTGGCATGCTGTTAGAGTGATTATCTTTCAAATTGCACTCAGCAGAAACATTTGATCATAACCCTCTTGCATCTGTTTACACTTTTCATTATGCTAAATTTTGTTGAGGAATAACCGATCAAGTTCACCACTTGATGCTGTTTAATTATTATACTGCGTTCTTTTACCCTCACTGTGACCTCTCTATGAGTATCACTATCTCAGTAACCAAAACTTACGTCATATTCTATCTGACCTTAGAATGTGGCAACCTCCCCCAGATGCACCCTAAATTGTCATTTCATGTATTAAAAACACATTACCTCTTTAATGCTCATTTCCAGAGTATGAGTTGTTCCTCAGCCAGACAATTTAAATGCCTTTTTATTGATAGAATGAAAAGAATATTGATTTGTCTCAGAAGAATTTATTGATGATAGGGATCTTTCTTGCAGTGGGAGGAAACTCAAGGGGCGTTTGAGCAAGTAGAATACCTTAGGAGCATCCTCAAAAATCATCTAGATGAAGGGTGCGCCGAAACTACTCTAACTGGGGTAAAGTGATTAACCAATGCTGCTTGTCAAGCGCAAGGAGATATCAGATATGTATTTTTTACCAATCTCCCTTAGTAAATTTTAGTAAAGGGGATGTATATTTCTTAGAGGTATTTCATTTCAAAAGCATATAAACACCGTTTCTCCCCATCTTTTTTGGACTAAAATCACTTTAGTCTCTAAATTCAACACAACAAATGAATTTGGTGCATAATATTACAAAAGATCAAATTTAGTCCTTGACTTTGACTATTCTTAATCAATTTTGTTCATTAATTAACATTGCCTGTAATTTGGATCCTAACATTACCAAATTAGTCTATTTCATCTATATAGTCGTTTGGCAACGAAGGATAGCAAGACCATTGTGTTCATTGCAATTTTATAAAGATATTAAATAATAGACGAGAATATGTAATCAAGAAGCAACAGTGGTCCAGTGGTAGAATAGAACCCTGCCACGGTACAGACTCAGATTTGTGTCCTGGTTGATGTAAATTCAAAAGGGCTTTGATGAAAAATTCTGTCCAATTGGTGAGTCAATTTTTGGTCATCGCACACACGTCAATGTAGTTAATGTTTCTGAGCTCTCTCTTATTTTTTTCCATGAGATCTTTTTTTTTATGCGTACAACTCTGACAATATCTCAAAGGTCACAGGAAAATAATAATTTGTGTTTGTGGAGTGTGGCTTCTGCTTGCTAAACACTATTTTAACAATGCAGAAAGTCCTCATAGGACCATCTTGCGTTTTGTCTAGTTGTTGCTTGAGATTTTCTGTGAATAAACATACTTTCTAGCGGGTCATTATTTCTTTGCTTGGTTGGGGATACAATTGTTGTCATAATGACCCAATGGTGCCTACCAAATACCACAAGACAAGAACACATTGCTTTCAATTCCGGTTGTTATAACTTAAAGCATGGGAGGAAACGATTGACTTTATATTAACCCTTTAACTGCGTTTACATTTAAGCCTAAGTAAAATTAGTTCCCTGTTTGATTGGGTTAAAGAAGAATATAAAAAAAAAGTAAAGAATATTTTTTCAGTGTGGTTAATAGGAAACAAATGAAGAAGCAACTTAAATATATTTAGTACCTTAAATTTGGGACAATTTTGATTTTAGTGTCCATCAATTTAAATTTTAAAGTTTTTAGTCCCTCTATTCGTGAAATGTTATTTTAGTCCCTTCCCTTAGTTTTAAGGGACTAAAAAGTTTATTTTTGATTCTTTTTTAGTCTTTCAAATTCATATTGGATGACTGAAGACAATATTCGAAATTTTGAAACACTGAAAAGTGCAAATTTTAAACTAGGGAGCAGAAACTAAAACTTCACTAAATTTGTGAGATTAAAAATAGGCTTGTATAAGTTTTTGGCACCTCCAAAATTAATCTGTACTGAAGTTGGCACCATCAAAATTTATTTAGTATTTTTTATACTCAACATTTCATAAATATATAAATTGATTTTGGTAGTAACTTTATTATTCATGAATTGACAATATGTTAATCCAAAAATAATTATTTGCAAGTATGCTGGTTTTTGAGATTATCAAGATTACCATGTCAACACCATTTATTCAAGATACACTAGAAAAAATTCTCATCTAACACTTATTTTGATAACACCTGCCTACTAGTGGGTTTATTTTAGTCCTTTATCTATTGTAATATATTAGTCTATCCTCGGACACAAAGTAAGAGGGCTTGCACAATGACAATGCCTGGCCATGCTCATAACATGATCTACCATTTCTACTCTACACACGCCACTGCATTACCATTGTTGTTGTTTCTCTTGGCTCTTCCGTTTGCTCCATTTTGCAACTACGAGCTCAGATTTCAACTAAGGTAAGAATTGGGTCTCTTGATTTTTGTACTTGTATTATATTTTTATATTTTTCTTTCTTAGTTATTTTATCATGTTCTCTTGTTTTGTAACAAATGAATCGGTTTAATATTGTTCTTTCATATTATTTTCCCCACCAATTTCTCAATCCAGATTAAAGTGAGTGTGCTTTGTTTTGCTTTAGTATATAGCTTTTTGTTTTTTCAAATAAACAAATGATAATTCTGTTTATACATGCGCAATTTTCCATGGAATACACAGTTCAAATTTGTAGTATGTGAAATGTTTGCAACTGTATGTATATGTCATGCGATAATGCATATGATGCCCATGATCTAACACTAACACTTTTACGGGATAAAAATACTATTATTTCAGTTGTGGCAGATTTTTGTAGTTTCTCTGTTCCTCACACAAATATCCCACTTTAATATCTGTAGGGGCTCAGGTACAAATTGATTAAATCACAAAGGGAAAAACATATCAATTTGCGAAGGTTGTCTCTTAATCTAGTATAGAATAGGAATTATATTACTATTGTTTCAACTTCCTAGTTGTATTTATTTATCCCTTTTATGCATAACATGATTGCTAAGGATCCTCAATTTGAGATAATACTATGTTGTAACTCATAAAGGTGCCTATGCTGACAACTGCCATGTTGAGAGACTCTTACTCAGGTGTCATGTTTTTAAGCTAAATGCCAGAAGCACCTGGTAGCAATTTGATTACTGAGATTAATGGCTTCTCGGGCTGGATGAGAAATAGTCTATTTACTGTTTTTTTTACTTGAATTACGATCTTAAGTAATGGGAAAACAAATTTTCATTTATTTTTCGTTCAATAATGAATGCAATGGCCATCATAAGGTGATGGCAAATTTGGTTGAACCTTGGACATTTCCTTTTATGTGGGATTGTGATATTTAAATCTCAACAGCACATGGTCATCTACGTCAGTAAACAAATGTCTACTTCTACACTTGAGATGTAAATTGAATAAAATATTGGTAACAATATAGTCATTGTTTACTTTTTCATGTTTGTTTTGTTGTGATATTGGACTCTGATGACCCATAAACTGGCTTTCTGTATTACAGATTCCTGCTGTTCCAATAGTGTACATTACTAAATACAGATGCTGAATTTGGAAGCAACAATTGGTGGAGGTAGATACTCTTCTTTAGTGACATTTATAATATGCTTAACTACAAATTTTTGAACATATAGTTATCCAAATTTACGTAGCCTTTTTTAATAAACTAGATTAATTAAGCTAACTAGGTTAATTAAGCTTCATTGACGTCTGTTTGTAAACTTTAAATATACAACATATGTATATTACTCATTAGTATGAAATGTCCACCTGTATGGAGATGCAACTTGAATTCATGTGCAAATAAATAATAACAAATAATAACAAATAATAACAGTATCTTTTATATTGTGAATAACCCTGATAAGTACAATCAGTATAGTGATAATAAAGTTAAATTTGTAGTAAAGCTTAACAAGTTTTTTCCTTTTGCATCTTAATTTAGTTCATTTCGTTGATCCTCCCAAACGATTGAATTAGTTCATCGAAAATGGAGTATTCAAAATTTCTTTAATTAATAACCAGTCCTTGTTCCAGAAAACATTGTGTTTTCAAAATTTGTGTTTAATTAGTTTTGAATAGATAACATATTATTAAATGATAATCATAATGAAGAGGTCATTTGGTTGTTAAGAACTAATAGATAGTTTTCAAATACATAGCATATTATTAGATGTAATCATATTCAAAATGTTAGAGTTAAGAACTTAGGTTGTTTCACAAAGTTTGGACCCTAAAGAAGGAATACAGACCCTTTCAGTTTCATATAAAGAAGGAACATAAAGATCATAACATTGTTCTTCTGCCTCATGAACCATGGATGCAGAGGAACATAAATAACAACATTTTATAGTTTGACTCAACGATGTTTTTTGGTGTGCCATGGTAACTGATGGTTGAGCACACAGACACTATGACTGCTTAAGTGTTAGTAATGGATGATGAAACATGAGATGCAAGATTCATTTTAATACTTTCAATTCATTAACTATTTAAGTTAAAGAAAAAAATGTGTCAAATAATTAATAAAAAAAACATCAATGTATTTGAACTCAACTTATTTAAACCTTAAAACTAATAATTTAGCACGCCCATTAGCTTCATAAAGTTACCATCAATTAAATATTAAACTTTGATAGCATTATCCAAAGTACCTTTCAAGATAATGTAAATAAACATTTTAAATTACATAGTTTTTTAATGAATTACAAGCGAACGAGTACACAATTTAGGACCTATAACTTGAATTCCACAAAGACCTTACTGAATAAATTAATATTCCATGCATTTCCCGCGAAAATATCTCAACGAGAAGTTAGGTAGAGCACACGATTACGATATACCACACCCCTTCGTTTAGATAGGTATCGTATTCTTTGAAAAAAAAAATTGTCACTTTTAAAATTCAATATTGTATTTTTTTATTATTTATATTTTTATCTTCCAATTAATAATTAATTCGATCACATATATAAATATTGTGATGTAAAAATATAAAAAATCTCAAACATTTTGTTAAAGTTAAAAAGAATTATTACATTTTTTAGTTTATCTGAAAAAAAAAATCTTCGGTAACACTTTTATAAAGGGGAATATTATTTTACAATTTTTCGAAGTTGAATTCCTTCGGTATTAAATTATTAATTACTTTGCATTCTTCAAATCAAAATCAAACTTTGCGTTCAAAACAAGTTTCTAATGTTCACTGTGGATGACTGCGTAAATCGTAAATTAACTAACACTTTTACCTGTTAATAATTTGACATCTATTTGGCAATTTTGAACAATGAAACTGTTTCACAATGACTTTGAAATCAACCCTTTATTATTGTGTACCATTCTATAAACCAAAAGCTGGGTGCTTTCCTTTGATATGTTTAGTTGTTGCTCGATTTTTTCTATGAAAGTTCTATCATGCATCAATTGCAAGAAGATTTTTGGTCATTATGAAACAATGGTCTCACATGTGGCTTTTCCTTCCAACTTTAGTAATTTCCCTCTTCATTTCAACGTACTTGCCAACAAACAAATGTATCATAATAATACCTTTGAAAAGATGAATATTTTTTTTTTTTTCATATTTAGTTTACTAGTTATTGATGTTGTGCTGTGTGGATATTTAACTTAATGCATTCATTTTTTTAACACCATTTCAAATAAACTAAGATGATGTTTTCAGATAGGAAAATACCTTTTGAGACACCCTTCCATCTCAATTTTTTTAGTAAATAATAGAATATAAAAAATAAAAGATAAAAGGACTCATATTATTATTTTTCTGAATAAATTCACGAAAATAAAGAAACAAAGTTTTAAAGTAAAATACTTTTAAGGCACTAAAATGATCTTTGCAAGTTTTTAATAATAAAAATTCAAAGCAAATATTTAAAATAACCCTAAAATGAGTAATCATATGTGCTACGTGATTATACTTGAATAGAACCTCTCATAAATAAAGATAAAGATAGAAAATTTAAGTTCCGTTAATTATAATCTTCTTTTACATGTTAAACTTATATTACATGGGAGAGTGTTTAACTCTATTAAAAATCATAAAAGAAGAGAGAAAAATATAACACTCATTTTATAGACACAAAAATAGGGAGCACTAAATATACACTGCCACATTTTAAATTACAAACTCATCTAATTAACTTAAATATATTAATACTTTTATCTCTAAATGCTCACATGTAAATAGTAAAATTGTTTAGAAATATATCAATTGAATAATTAAAGCAAAATACCCTCAATCTTCTTTACATAACATAGTTGATTGTTACTCAACACATTTAAAGATAAAAATTATGTTGGATCAAATGCTTACCACTAGATCAAAAGCATAGTTAGGATGAAACTTTTTCTACTTAAGAACATAATGATGCAAGTGTCATGATTTGAGTGTGACTTGACCCACTTGATATCATTTGGAATAATCTCTTACTCAACATTTGTCCTACTATAATTTTTTGATTATGACTCGTCTCACCTAGACTATGTCATTGGACAATTGCACAACTTACAATAACCTCTCGTGAACAATTGTCTCACTTGGAATTAAACTCGTGACCTTGACTCCGATATCAATTGTTAGATCGAAATCCTTACTACTAACTAAAAGTTATAGTCGATAGTCAAAGTGCAACTCTTTATACTTAAGAGCTTAGCAACTCAAACACCATTACTCTATTATAAAACTTTTGCTACGACACAATTGACGACACTTGTATCAAGCTGCTTATTATAAAATCTCTTGAATCAAGGTACAATATCATAAAAAATCCCCTGTATAAACTCACATCTACAATTATTAATGTACATAACTAATATTGGTATTTTAATAGCTTTCATGCTTTATTAGTTTTGAGATAAACACTTCATAAAAGATATCATTTGTTTTAAGAAGAGAGCATTTTTTAACCGTTTTTGTATTATTTTGAAAGGACATAAATAATTGTTATTAGGAGTCAAACTTTGACTCATATATCACATAATAAGATAGAATTTATTCAACTAGTAAGTTATTTGAAAATATATTTCAAACACAATTCACACTGAAGATGCAAAATCATATTTTAATTGTGATTCATGATAAACACAATGGGAATGTATAAGCAATTTGAAGCGAAGACGTAAAAGCTTGTTTGAATTTTTATTCATGTTAAGCTGAATGAGTCATCTCCTACTCAAAAGCTAAAAGTTCAGATAATTAGCAGATAAAACGGACCCATGTATCAAAAGCTGTTCTGAAAAAACTGAACAAATATTATAACAATAACTTTTTCAATTTTGTTTCTTAATTTGATATTATTTATATTTATAGAGCGAGTCATTGTAATTTTTTTCAGTCACATGTGACTGTAGTAATCTATTTAACCAATTTGAAAAGTTGTTTGAAGGAAAATATTTCAAGACATAATGTTTTCTCTGTCACGACCTCAGACATATATAGAACTTATCTAATCACACGATAAATTTATTATTTTAATAAATTAATATTTTATAAATATCTTTAAAACGAGGAGCAAATGCGGCGGCGCGCAACGGTCTTAAGTTTGAAATTACGTTGTAAGTGAAAAACCATCGCTAAATAAAAAAACACTATTTTTCTTATACTTTCTCATATTATCCAAATGGCCACCCAACCAACAACTCTCCAGTTCACGCTTCTCTCGGCGGAAGGTCTCCACGTCAGGGGGAAACCGGCCAACAACAATGTCTTCGCGGTGGTTCGCGCCGACTCCATTGCCAGCCACACGACGGCGACGGCGACGGAGAGCAACGGATCGCTGTGGTGGAAGGAGACGTTCTCGGTGGAGGTGGGGCCGCACGCGAGGTGCTTGACGATTGAAGTGAAGTGCAGGATGGGAGCGGGAGAGAGAGACGTTGGCGTGGCAAGAATCGCGCTTTCTGATTTTGTTGGAGGCTCCGAAAGTTTGCAGTTTTTGAGCTACAGGTTGAGGGACTGGGATGGCAGAGAAAACGGGATCGTTCATTTCTCCGTCGGAGTGGTGCCGCCGCCTCCGCCCCACGCCGCCGCCGCTGAGAATGATTGTGGTGGAGTTGTTACCGGTATTCCCGTTTGGTGGAACGAGTCGTCGACTAGTGGCACCAGCAATGCTTGATTCGTTGAATCTGTTTGGAACTAGATTGGACGGTTATTGTTTGTTATCTTTTAGGTTTTGAGTTTATGAACAACAATTTGGTCTTTTCATTCATCTTCATTCTAGTGCCGACCAAGAGAAGAAAAAAAAACTAGGAAGTTTCTAGTAATTTGTATTTGTAAGTTTTAATTTAAACTTCTGCTTCATCTTGTACTTTTTTTTGTTTCTTTTAAATCACATGCATCATCTATGTTAACCTTGGTAGATAAACGAGACAATATTTAATCACTTGGAATTTGAAATATATATACACACACACGAGAACTTTCTAATGTTTTAAATTATTTATACATATATAGTACTGGATCCAACTTTTATAATTATATACTTATATATTTGGCTTTTTTTGAAATAGGTTAATTTATTTTAGTATTGTTCAAAATGAACAGACTGATAAAAAAAAAGGTAAGCAACACGGATATTCAAGTGGTATGGTTGGAAAGAAAACGATGCGCATGTGGATACAACTGTAGATGATTGATCTTTGTGTGTTCCCTTTGGTGTGTGGAACAACTTGATAACTAGCAATAGCAATGTTTGATTTGAATCTTTTTGCCACTAGACACGATAAATCTTTATTATATTTGTTTTTTCTTTTTGATCCGGTGGAAAACAATTTGGCGCGCACGCATGTAGTGATGTTGATTTTGGTTTTACTGTTTATGTAGAGAAGTATATGACTTTAAATTTTATTAACATTAATGTATTTGAAATTGTTAAATGGTGAGTATGACATCGAAGCGTCCCACTTAAGCACATTAATATATTCTGAAAATTAAAAACGTATAATTGGAGCAACATTTTTTCAAATCAAATCATGTCACTTATCAACGATTTACCGGTTATAAAGTTTATATCTTTTGTTTTTATTTATAAAATATGACAAAAAATTGAATTAACATGGGAAAGTTGCCCCACCTAACCATGATTTACATGATACTAATGATTTTTTTTATTTAATAGACTCATGTTTCTTATTATTATAGTTATAATTAGTAATATTTTAGAAAACAATAAATCGGAGAATGACTATTAAAGAACTCAGGTCTTGTTTGGTGTTTAGAGAACCAGAGCTTGGCCTCTCTGGAGGTCGGTTACGGGGCCCAACTTCTGAGGTCGACTATGGATGGAGAGGATAAATTTTGATCCTGCTGTGACATAATTTCTGTCCATTCACATCTTTCTTGAATATTGTATGTGAGTGTATTTTCATGTAAAGTTTTGGACATCTAACATATATAATTAAGAGTACGATTTATAGTTTTATTGTTTTCTAAGATAGATGAAGTACTCTTAAAATGTTTCCATTAACTTTATTTTTAACAGTTAAAAAAAGAAAAAGGATTATTGCCTCCAAATTTCACTCAAAGGAGTCTTTCTGTTATTGTTCTTCTAGTTATATCTAGTTATAGTGAGTTCCCTTAGCCACTGAATCAATATGTCATCTAGAAATTCGTCTTTTGACGAAAGTTATTTTTTTTTCGTAAATGTTTTGAATACAAACCTGAAGACACTAATAGGAAAAATTAATACAAAATATCACGTCACTTAATGTGGGGAAAATACTGTTTGATTCTATACAGGATGAACAAATTGAACAGAGGCATAAGAGTTATGTAGGTGGAGTTTAAACGATCAAGTTAATTGACCAAGGAACATATATCAATACAAAACGCATGAATTTTATGTTGCTAATATAATATTGATTTACGAAAAATTAATGTAAAATATATGTAATAATAATTGTATAAATATTGAAATCAATTTTTACATTGTTTATTTTTTGAACTAATTTAGGAAGTAGATGTACACTGAGAAAATATTTATTTGTAACATCAGTTATAAAAGCAACCACTATAGAATATCTGATGAAAAACCAAGTCATTTCTATTTCAAACCTATATAAAAAAATTAAACCATACATCATTTTGTTGCACAATCATCTTCAATTTAGGAATACTTTTCTTCAATTTCATAAACAACTTTCTTTAATTTATAAACAGTTATTTTCAATTTTAAGAGAAAAACTCTTATTATAGAATCTATATTAAAATAATACCCTTATTTTTAAACAACTTCTGTAAAGAACACTCATAACAAATGTTCTAATTGCATGAAACTTTCCCATACAATTATAATATTATTGAAATATGAGAAAACTTGTACACAGTGAATCCCAGCGAAAAAACACACATCATTGAAATTTCCATAATAAAGGGCAGATATTGTTCTAGGAATCCGTTATTAATGCCAGGGCAAAATTAAATTTCCTAGGAGTTTACCATAGTCTTATGTTCGTGTTCAAACATTAGAAAAGTTCATGGTCAATGTCAACCTGTTCTCTTTGCGACATACACGGTACGTAAGAAATACCTTTGCATTTGGTAAGTTGGAAGTGTTGTTTTCTCACTTCTTCATATGCAAAACCTCTACTATTAAACCCCTTCCACTCTTTCAATCCTTTCATCCCAAACACTACTCAAAATCATTACATTCTTTCTTACTTATTTTCTTCCACTAAATTAATTACATAGCTCTAACAGTATCATAGATATGGAGGCAAAACAACACAAACTCATGTTGGAGATCATAGTTATGTCGGGAGAAAACATAACTGTGGATAGAAATTCAGTGGCAGAGATGTATGTTGTTGTTCGTGCAGAGTCTTTGAATTGTCACGTGACAAAAATGGTGAATGGAGATGATGGACTGCATGCATGGAATGAGAAATTGTTGTTAGAGGTTCCTTCATATGCAAGGTGTGTTACGTTTGAGGTCCAATGCAACAAATACAAAGGACTTCGTCCTGTTGGGGTAGCAAGGATTGCTCTTTCAGATTTACTTATTGCAAAAACTAATAATGTTTCATCCGAAAGTGTGTCTCAAATGTTTTGTTACGGTTTGAGGAACTGGGAGGGTCGACGTAACGGAGTTATTAATTTCTCGGTGAAGATAGTGGATAATTTATATGTAGAAAGAAAAGAAGAGAAAGACACAAAGATGGTGAATTGTAGAGGAATTGAGAATGAAGTGATAGGGTTTGATGTGAAGCCTAACAAGTCTAGTGATGTTGTCATTGGCAATCCAGTTAATTGGTGCACAAACCAAATCCTAGTTTGAAATGTTGTTTTGGAGTTAGACTCCTCATCCAATTCCTTTTCCCTTATTCTCTTTTATTTGATTTTGTATCACAACTATAGAAGTTGGGAACAATATATGTATGGTTTTTGAAATTAAATATTGTGTGATTGTAAGTAATGGAATCTAGTACACCGAATTAACATATATTTACATAGGCCTCTTCCCTAGTTTTGTGAAAGTAAGCACTCCTATTTCCTATCAATTTAAGTTTGATTTTATTTTTAAATTTTCCGTGAAAAGCTTCCCTTAAAATAACACATGTTTCAATTTTTGTTCTTCATTAATTTTGTCAAAAAAAAATTTAATTATCTACCTTGTATAATAGTGTTGAATTTCAATCTTTAAAAGGAGGCAGAATATCGGTGTGGAAGCATTAAGAGCCCTTGACCTACTGGTTTTAATTTTTACCTTATTAAGAATAATCGAGAGATAATTAAGCAATAGACAGTATTAGTTGTTAACTATATCCACTGTTCTAGTTTTATTCCTAGGGGCTGCAATGTATCATGATAATCCTAGTGCCTAAGAGAAAAAAAAACCAATATTTAAATGAATTTAGGTCTATATACTTGGTTGAATGCATGTATAAGATGATATCTAAAGTGTTGGCAAATAGGTTAAAACAAGTGCTTCCAAAAGGTTCTAGATAACTCTTAATCAACATTTATTATGGGGAAATGAAATTGAGGTTAACTTATTACAGTTAGTTAGTGGATGATACCTTATTTATATCTGAGGTCAGTCATCAAAATATCGTTGTCATAATATTTTGATATGTTTTGAATTAACATCAGAATTTAGAATTTAGAATTAACCTCTATACGAATAAGATTTTGGAATATGAAAATAGAAGGATGGTTTGGAAAACTTCTTAAAAACGTTGAATTGTAACTATTTAGAAATCCCATCCAAATAAGGAATGTCTTTAGGAAACCAAGAAAAATAGGATTTTGCCCATATGTTATAAACAAAATTAATATATATATATATATATATATATATATTTTTTTAAATTGTATTATTTTTTAGAATTAATTATTTGTAAAAATAATATAATTATATAATAAAAATATAAATACACATGCATCGAAGTGTATGTGGTTTTACTAGTAGTTATAAAAGTATAAAAAAATAGTTAATTTTTTTTTTATTACAAATATGGGAAAGATCTATTTGTTAAAATATATATGTCCTCCATATGTACTCGATTCTCTTAGTATAGGCAGAACCTTTCAATTAAAAAAAACTATTCTGTGATTAAAATTAATTTCTCACACAATAAACCAAAATAAAACAAAACCAATACTGTTTATTTTTCTCTCTATTATAATTTTACAATAACTATAAAGAAAACAAAATAAAATGCAGATCCACGCTAAAGAAGTTATGGAGCGAACCAAGGTCCCTTCTATATAATGAAAATAAATTGATAATCACCCTAAACAATTTTATTTTCATTACTTTTCTTCTTCTTGGTAAAGATTAAACTACAAAATGACATAGCTCAGGTTTTTGTATGTTGCCAAGGAATTTCTGGTTTTACTAAAAGAAAAGAAAAGAGAAAAAGAACGCGTAATGAGGTTTAATTGAAGTTGCAAAGAATGTAATTACAGCATTCTACAAATCACATAAGAACATACACTTAGCTCATTACCCTTCATTTACGTTTTACAACATTTTATTTTTCTAAGAATTAATTGATTGTGCAAAGTCGCAGAAACTCTGTTTTATAGTCTAAGTCCACCATTGTAATAATACAACACACACACCAACATTGTTTTTTAATTGAAACACTGTTGTGTGGTCTTTTAATTTAAGTTAATAAAAACTATAAGAGACTCTTTATTCAGTCAACTTTATCATATGATAATTAGTTTATATATATGTATGTTTATATTTCTTGAAGATTGCAGAGAAACTTTTTGGTGGAGACCATCCACCAAACTTGACATTAACAATTTTTAAGTCCTTTAAAAAAAAAAAAACATTATGTTAAAATATATCATAATTATTCTTACTTGATCATAATTGATATAGAACTAAATTCTTTAAATATGATATCAAATATTCAATACCTAGATGCATATATAGAAAAAAAATTGTAACAAGAAATAAAAGTTACTTCTATGTTTCAGAAGATTAATCTCTTCGATAATCTTTATGTTTCAGAAGATTGACTCTTAGTCATGACAAATCTTTACTTTAAAAGAAATTATTAATGCTAGAGGCAAAAACATTTTTAAAAGTGTGTAAAGATGCAGGGATTGAATGTATATGCAAGATTAGTCTCATACGGTTTCTTAAAAAAAAATACCTTACATTTAGAAAAGAAGTTATTAACTTTAACGGTTTAATTATAATTATATATGATCTTAATTATGTAGGTGATCTTTTAGAAAATATAAATAATGATAAGATGAATATATATTAAAAATTATATATTACATAAACTTTTATGAAAATAAATGGAATATCAAATAATTTTGGATCGATATATTTTTCTTAAACATTATCAAAATGATAATCAATCTAATAATGAGCTTTGAAAATAACTTATTTAATTAAAAGTGTGTTCGAAAGTGTCATAAAATAACTTATATAGATGTTATCTGATCCCTTCTCTAACACCATATATTAATATATTGTATTAATACATTCGGTTCATTAAATCAATTAAGAAAATTAGTTAGACTTTGTTTGGAGAAATTTCTTCATGATTTTTTTAGAAGAGAAAGAGAAATTAAAATCGGTTTTTCCTTGTACTAAAATTAGATCATACATATTATTTGTATATAATTTTTTTATTAGTTAATTTTAACTTATAAACTCGTTACATTACTTTTAACTTGTTAAAATATATTTTTATTAGATATGGAGAGGCTTTTAGTTATTAGACATTCATAGACTTCAATTCTATTTTATATTTTCTGAAACAATTGTATATTTCCTTCAATGATTACGATAAAGATCTAAATATACAAGTCTGTATATTTATTAAGCAATAAGAAAATTCTCTTTCTTATTGTTTAACATTATTTAATTATTTTTGAGATATAATAATTGTGAATATTCGTAGGAAAAATTGCACGGTTTATGAAATGCGTGTGGACTTTGACCTTAAATATCGTATCGTCTTTTCCTGTTTTTGGTGACACTTCTGGTTTTCGTGGCCATTGCGTGTTATTGGAGCTGGGAAAACTCTATTAAGAACTTACCTTTTAAGTCTCATTAATTATATACCTTAGTAATTGAACTCTATTAAGAAATGTCTGAAATAATACATAAATAAAAAAATATATGAATGGTTTTCTATGTTATTATATACTTTACATTTTTTTAATGACTTGGAATACTGTAATTCTGAAATAAGCCGCTATTTTAATTTTGATTGGGAAAAATTAAATACTTTTTAATTAAATTTTGAGATTAATCAAAATACGAATGCTTTATTCTATATTAAAAATTTTATTACTAAAATTGGAAATCTATTTAATTAAAAAACATATATAAATTGTCAGCACATAGACTGTATACTTAAATCATCGTAAAATTTCAGTTTATATTACTTATATATAAGTTTAATTAATTCTTTGTACTTTCTATTGGAATTCAATTTTTTTAAAAATATTTTTAAAGTAAATATATATAATATTAAATAATAGATTTAGTTAAATTTCAAGTTCATTATATATTTAATTGAATTTTATTAAAAATTTTATTTTATCAAGGATTCAAAGTTTTATATTTTTTCAATTAAGTTTTTATCTATTATTTTTTCTTTAACCGAATGATAATATAACTATTATCTTATTTTGTCATTTTATAAGACAAGGAACTTTTAATGAATTCATTAAAAAGATATTAAATAATGAGATTGTTATATTCTCACGTGACTTTGATATTATAGACTACAATAATCAAAGAATTATGATTGTTACTAGTGTTGATTTAAATAACCATAACAATTTTTTAATATTCAACATGTTTCTAATAAAATAAATAAAAATTATTTATCATTTTACATTAATACAATTATTTTATATTAATCGTAAAATTTCATCTTTAAGAAGATATTTAAGCAAAATAATAAGGTAAAATGATAATAACTTGATTTAATTAACTAAAAAAATTAAATAACAAAGATTCAACTCAAATTTTTGTGAAACTTAAAGAGTTAAAATGTTCCTACTTCTAAAAATTATATTTAAAACTTTTACCTCCTTCAATATTATTACAAATGTTTCAATTAAACTCCATATCTGGATCTAGCTGTTAAGAATTTACGATAGCTGCGTTTTTTATATTATTAATATTGCAAAAAAATTGTGCAAAAAACCATGACAAAAGGATGATCCACATGCAGGACGGTGCCGACCACCAATTATTAAACTTATTTTACTTTTTTAAGTTCTTTACGTAGATTTTTTTTTTTAAGATGATTACATCTGAAAATATAAAATTTGCTCTTCTTTAAAAAAAGACGGTGGGCATCTAAAATTAGTGTGCTTCATGTGTGATCAGTTTACATGCTAAAGCCTAAACTGAGGTATTTTTTGTTTAATGTAATTTTCAAATTATTTTTAATAGAAAGAACGTAAAATTATTTTAAGAAGTACTTTAATAATTATTATTCTTGATTTATACAAAAGAATCCTGAACAATTCATAAATTGCACTAGAAAGAATAAGGACACGTACCAAGTGGCCACGAGTAACGACCACGTAAATATAAAAAATAAGGGTCATAGGTATTGACTAGTAAGTTTAACTTGTTTAACAAGTACTTTAACAACAATCATGTTGACAATTTCAACTCTTTTTTTGTCAAAAGCACGTTGAACTATATTACTACACAATCACCCCATGCAACTCCAAATATGAAAACAGAAATGTTGGTTAAAAATATTCAGCAGAACCAAATTCACCCATTTGTTTTAGTGTACAAACTTTTTACGCAAGTTCTTGTTAATTACACTTAATATAAGAAATGCATTAGACATTGATGGTAATTATACTCAATAGAATATTAGATTTTATATTTTAATATATGATTTAGAAGATATTTGGTAACATACTTTAAATAGTTTATTTTATAAGTTTCTATGTTATAAGTCTTATAAGTCAAAAACGACTTAAATTAGCTTGTTGCTTATAGTTATTTATTTATTTTTATGTTATGTTTTATTATTCTTCTTCTTCTTATTATTTTTATCTATTATTATGTATTTTTAATTTTATAGAAATAATTAATTACAATGTTATTTTAGTATTTCTTGGATTACTTTTAAATTTTATATGCAGTCTAAATTAAAAATGATTCAACAATAGAAACTGAAGTAACCAACATTTAATTACATAATTCTATATACTTGTAAAAGAGAAACTTAATATAACAATAGTTTATACTGATAAATAAAATTTTAATTTCTGAAAATAAATAAAAGTTAAATTTGATTATATAAACTAGTTTAGATAAAATGACTTATTCAAATAAAAAAAATTACATACACATTTTAAAAAATAAATAGAAACATTAAAATTCGTAATAAGAATTTAATTATTTAAAAAATCTAAAATTATAATTACATAATATGGTTTGTTGTCTAGAAAACAAAAAATTTATCTATATAATAAAACTTATGTAATAATGTACATTTTATATTTATCAACTAGTTTTTATATACTTTTAAGTCTTATTGACTAAAGATACTAAATATGGATTTTAAGGTATATAAAGTAACTGTTAGTAAACAAGGAGTTTGGTTAAGAAGAATTCTAATTACAAGGATGTGATGTTTATACTTATGCAGATTGGACAGTTACTCTTGATAATAGAATATCAATCTTTAAATATTTCACATCTGAAGGAGATAATCTTATTATATGAAAAAATAAGAAACAAAAAGTTGTAGCAAGATCAAGAATCTGAACTTAGAAAAATGATTCTTGGACTCTCTAAAAAAGTTTATGGCTGATAGCTTTTTCACTAAGGAAAAGTTTGATAATGATAGTTTTTTCATTAAGGAAAAGTTTGACAAAATTTTTCTTGAATTGTTAAATATTTAATATATGAATATCAACCGATAGATATTCATATCAAGGTATGATTTTTCAGATTTTAAAGAGATTATTAAACAGCTTAAAAGTATATGACATCCATTTACCAACTTAGGAAAAGTGTTGTAATGAAGATATTTAAGTAGCAGCTAAATTATAGGTTTGTATAAAATATTGTATAACTAGATTTTTTTAGTTTACTCCTAATTTATAGATTTTCTTATTTAACTCCTAATCAGATACTACAAGAATAAGGTATCTATATAAAAAATGTAATGAATAAAATATTATAGAGTGAATTTTGCCTTTCAAATGGGTAGTAACTCAATCCCTTAAATAAATATCAATATATTAATATCATTGAACACTCAACACCTTATCCTAAGACCTCTATTAGGGATTCCCTACCCTTCATTATTAAATTTCGGAGGTTATAATTTCCTTTACAATAAACATGTCATCGTATATTGATTTCATCATTTTTCTCTTACTATTTAAGAATTTCCTATTCGTTGCAGTCTTAAATATTTTTTTTTGGGTACTTATCTTTTATATCTTCCTCTCACTTGAGAGGATTAGAAATTTTTACTCGCTAAGTGATTTAAACTAATATTCACAGTGTATAAAGAAAAATTTGTAAGAGAAAAATACTAATTTATTATACGAAACAAGCGTATAAATGAAACAAAATGTAAAATGTAAATAAAGAAAGAAACAAATGATACAATATAGATTATGTATGTATCATATCGACTAAGCAAATAATAAATGATACAAATTATAGATGATGAATTTATTTGCAAATGATGTATGTTATAAACGAAATAGCCCACAAAAATTTGGCATTTTCTAGTGAGATGACAAGATGAGTTTTTGTTTTAAAACATATTTTAGAATTTTTTGTTACGATATACTTTTATTTAGAATTTATTTTATAAAAATAATTTTGAGTATGATGATGGTGAGTCTTTAAACAGAAGAAATGTTGTTAGTATATAAATAAATAGAACTAGGAGAAAAAAAAAGCAATATATATATATATATATATATATATAATTTTTATGATTTAAAATTTTATAATAATTTTTTATAAAACTTCCTCTTAATTTATAGTATATTTTTCAAAATTAATTTGAGTAGAATGGTGTAGACTCCCGAAAATCAGTCCAGAAACACTAAAGAAACAACTATTAGTATATAAAAGAGATAAAAGGATAATAGATAGTTTTTTATTTGTTAGCAGTAGATGATTATAAGAACAATGAGAAGTACCGGGGGTTAAAAGCCCTGGTCTCGCTTAAGCCTGGAGAGAGTGACATTTTCGGTAAGGAGAAAAAACTTTTAAAACACAAAGAAATTAATTATAAAAGATACAATCATCATTTAAAGGAATAAAATCCCCTAGATGGTACTATTTTAGGTATCTAGGTCGAAATCTTCAAAACCAAACCAACAAAAATATGAAAACAGTTCTAAAAAATTGATAAACGAAAAAATTAAAAATATTCACTATTAGAAAAATAGCCTTTTACATTAGTTCGGGAAGACATTCTATGTCGATTATACAATTGACGTAGATGTAGACGACGTAAAAAGTCTTGGACATACAACATCGGTTATGCAATCGATGTAATATGTACGACACTAAGTTAGTCGGTTGAAAATAGAAACTGACGTCATATATCCAACTAATATAACTGAAAGAGATAGATATTACGTCGGTTGAAGCTGGAACCGACATAGAATAAGACTTTACGTAAAAAGTCATTTTAAAAAAAAATAATGGGTTGATAAATATCTAATTGATACAAGAAAACATCACAAAAGATTTTAGAATTTTCCAACAAATATAGATAAGTGAAATAAAAGGCTACAATCTAAAAAAATAGATGAAAAATAACAAAAAAAAGACCCTAAACGATGGAATTTTGGAATTTCTAGAGGCCCAACCGCCTTTGGCTGTTGGCCAGCGAATTCGTTACCCTATTTCGAGCAACTTATATTTTTTGAGCGTCTTAATCCGAGTTCTCTATCAAAAGTTATGGTTGTTTGAAGTTTCTTAATCCTAAATTTTTCAAACTTTAAATCTATGATAAACCTATACAAAATAAGAACTCTACTATCAAATATATACTAAATCAAAATGCTGATAAAAAATCCAGGTCAAAATTTTTTAACTATTTTTAATGAATTTTACAAAATTTCTAACCTCTTGTAAAGAAAAAAGGGAAGGAGTGTTGAACCAAGCATTCAACCTGCACACACCAAACGAACATGGAAGAAGCCAAAAATAGAGTCAAACGAACCCTAGCAAAACCAGTGAATAACAAAGATACAAATGAAAACTAGTGATAAGAGAAAGCGGCACCACACAAAATACAAATGAAAACTAGAGCATAAAAGCCTATGAAGCCCGGACACTGACACGGGTACAAATACGACACGGACACGGACACGTAGACACGTGTAGTCTCCAAAATATAGGACATGGGGACACGGATCTATATATTACATGACTATCAATTTCAATC
>Ga0209489_104605_pt1 | contig 25198 bp, 13 predicted proteins | sample SiratrowhiteBW_FD_187527 | JGI IMG/M metagenome (GOLD analysis project Ga0209489, IMG submission 187527) | Root nodule microbial communities of legume samples collected from California, USA - Siratro white BW (SPAdes) (version 2) | ecosystem: Host-associated > Plants > Roots > Nodule | place...
CAACACACACCACAACTCCTCTTCCCTGAAAACCCTAAAACCTTAACAAAAGGACATCTCAGTTAACGAAAATCATAGAACTAAACCCATCAGATCTCGAAACCTAAACCCTAAAAACCAAATAAAGCTATTCCCTTTTCATTCAATCCTCATAAAACCAGCCTTTACTCCACAAACCCTAAACCCCACACGAAAATCATACAAGACACATTTAAACGATGAAAAACAGTTCCTTTTACATGAAAACCTCATAAAAGACTCACCTTTAGCAATTGTTGATGGAAAACGCAAGAAAATCTACCACTGAGAAGATGAGAGTAGATACGAAGCCAACTGAAACACTTGAGCAGAGAGACGTCGCAAGTGCAGAGAGAGCGAGAGCAGAGCCGAGTGCAGAGCGAGTGAGAGTGGGCAAAGAAAGTGATAGAGATCGAGAGCGGGTAATAGCCTGAGAGGGAGAGAGAGCGACACTAAGAGTGAAAGAGTGAGAGGTGCGGGATTTCAAAAATTAGGGCATACCTTTCAGAACTTGACTTCCACTTTTGCCCCTTCAATTTTGCACTTCCACATTTGCCTCTGCCACGTAAGATGCTTTGACAAAATTACCCCGGTGTCAAGTGGGGGTAATGAGAAAACGGTGTCAACAAAACTTTATTCATTTATTAATTTATGCCATATGACAGATCATTAATCATTTGCATTTCATCCCCGAGAGGTTAGTTTTCATATTGAATGATATTTTTCATTTAGACATTTCCTGGGTTTGAATGATTGGATTAAATGTAAATTTATTGTGGTGTGTGGATTGAATTTGATGATATGTTTATTGTGTTGTTGCTCCGTATGTTTGTTTAGTGTGCTGTTGCTGCAGGAAAATCTGTCATTCATTTTCTTGTCTTACTAACCTGTTTTATTTTGCCATTTGAAGATAAAATCATTTAAACGTATTTGTTAATTATGTTTTATGAACTATAATTATATCCAAGTGATTTTCTCATCCTTATTTTGTGTGTTTGGTTACAACCTTTCTCAAAATAATACTTCATAAGATTACCATTGTTACACCTTTCTATTTCTAGTTGTTTTTCTATTGAACTGTAACCGTAACCTATCTGCTCCGCTATTTTTTATGAGACTATTTCAAAATTAGTTTTGATTAATGTTTCCCAAAAAAAAAATTGTTGATATATCTTTGGATTATTTTTTATCTATATTTTCATAGATTATTTTTCACTTGAAGTCATTAATTAGTGTTCAATTTGGTCAAGATTATTTTATGACGTCTTTTGAAAATTTAGTTAACATTGTTTATAATTATTTTTCTTTGCCAACTTTAGGTCATAAGATTTGTTTAATTGACTAATTGAATAGATATAATATAAAAGAATAACTTTGATGAATGATAGTCATAATAATTACAATCGATATTAATTAAAAATAAATAACCTCGATGGATTACAATTAAAATAAAGAGTAGTTATACTTTGACAATCTCTGACACACACCCACTTTACAACCTTATGTGGCGTTGATGTGACCTAAGATAAATGACGTGTAAAAAAATTCCAGCCCTGAGAGTCATTTTTAGGGTTTACATGTTTGGGGTTTTATCTAAAACGCTGCCCAGCATATTCCATCAAGGGTTGAGAAGCAGTGAGTTTGAATATCAGATCTCATGAATCTCGCAACTGCTATTGTCGTCGCTGCAGTCGTATCCGCTGCTGCCACCGAAGCTGTTGTCGCCGCCGTCGATTCTCTCACCACCGTCACTCGCCACCGTCAAAGGTCTGCCACCGTCGCTCGCCATTGTCGATGGTCTCCCACCGTCACTTGCCACCGCAACCACTCTCACACGAAATCTCCCTTATGCAAATGGGTAAACTGGACTCCTATCACGTTTCAAATCTTAAATTTAGATACTTAAAATATAATTAAGCCCTTTCATAACAAAATACCGTAAATGTCCTTCAAAAAGAAAAGTTTTTTTTATCCTTATCCACGTGTACAATTACCACGTGTACAATTACCACGTGTAAATTTACATCTGGTTGTATGCCAGTTGTGGTTGTCAAAGCAAAGTTTTCCTTAAAATAAATCCTTGTCAACACCATTTAAATTAATTTGGGAAGACTCTGATCAAGCCTAAACTTTTCTATTAACTGTCGATTTCTTGATCAATTATATTTTGGACCTTGTATTTTGAATCAAGTAGAATAGATTTTGGGCTTAGTAGACTAGGATTTTTAATGAAAGTGCAGTTGGCTCCAGAAGGGGGTTGAATGAAGCCTTAAACTTGATTTGTAGTGGATAATAAATAAGTGACAATAAAAATTAATTATGAGGCACCCAAGATTTATCTTGGTTCACTCAAACTTGAGCTACATGGAAGAGCCCTACACAAGGTCCTGCTACAAGAGCCTGGCCAGACACATACATAATAAGTGGGATTCAAATGCTCATATCAGACCCAAAATATTGTCAAACTGGTTTACCTTGTGTCTATACAAATTGTATAGCATTTATTTTTTCTTTGTATGAATTTTCAAGGTTGTAAAAACATTCACCTAGGGTTAGAAAAATAGGATTAGAAAAACATTCACCTTCCACCCTTGTACATGTTTCACCGCGCCATTGGAGAGCTTTGAAGCTTGTTACACACATCCTCATAGCAACATCTGATTGGACCATGGAGGAGACTTGTTGGATGGTAGTTAGGGTTACGATTAGGGTTGCACGGTAGTTAGGGTAATGATTGGATGGTAGTTAGGGTTTAGGGTTTGGGGTTTTGTTTAGCTTCTTTTACAAGCTTTGAAGTCTATAAATAGTTAAACCATGTACTTCAATTTTCAAGCTTGAATATACTACTATTATGTTGTAATTTTTCAACACCATCGATGTTTGAGTTTCTCCTTTGTTGGCTTCTCTTAGAAGACTAGCTTAGGGAATTCAATTGAAGTTGGCCTCACCTCTTCTAATTACCTTGTTCCACCATTTCCATTCATAAACCTTGTTAAATTTGCTTCATTTCTTCCATGCAACTCTACTGCATCTCCTTTATCACTTCCGCTGCTTAATTGATTCAAATTGTTGCTACATCTCACGACATCAACCAACAGCTACATTCATCCAAACATCACTCTAATTTCGTAGATAGTGCATGCAACCTAGGCTAGGCTAGGCTATCGTTTGGTATTAATAGCATTGGTTCTACAAGAGATCAGTCATTTTTTCCACTACTGTATTGAACTGTGCATTGTATCTGCTATTTTCATTCAGTTCTTTGTTGTTTACATTTCAATTTTCATGTCTAGTTTATGTTCTATCAATTACATGTTGTGTTTGTGAATTATAATCGGTTCAAATAAATTGCATATCCTTGAACGATCTAAAAATAGCAAAGACAGACAAATCTGTGTGTTGCAGTACCGTTTTGTGTTTTGAGTTTTCTTTCATGTAATTGGTTCAATTGCTTGTATTAGTGTTTATTTTTGCTTTATTAATTTTGTCCAATCATGTCCAATGTGAATCCATATATGTCATCAATTCCAAGTTTACCCATTGAACATTAGGTATTTGACAAAATGCTTGAGTGAAGTGTGTTGTCCAACAAGTGTTTGATTCATTATCTAGTAGTTTGTATGCTTTGGTGCATTTTTCTTTACATTTTTTTGAGTTCTTGTGCTTACTATTAGATCATTATTAAGTCTCTTTGAATATCAATTCCATTGTGTCTAGAAGTTATGTTCCAATTTTATCAAATTCCTTAGGTTTCCTTCCAATGTTCACCAACTATTTGACAAAAGTTGACTAGAATTAAAAAAATTATTGGGAGCGAATTACTTGTTTTTTTAAGTTGAACATTTCTATGACAATACTTCAATATGTTCAAAATAACATGTTAATAAGGAGCATTCAAATTCAAAATAAGGAAAAAATGATAAATAGAAAAATCCATAATGTTAGTGCTAAAAAATAGAGAAAACGCTGACTGAGGAGCTCTCGGGTTTTGATTTGTTTAAATTTTTCCAGCGACTACTTTGAGACAAATTAATTACGAGTGTCTTCTATATGATGTTGACGAATTGTGTCTAAAATTTCACGTAAAAATTTGGTCTAGAAAAATTGCAATAAATTTTAAACAAAAAATTGATTAGCAGACTCTATTTTTGTTTTCTGTTTGTGAGATCAATTCTAGGTCCTTTCTTTAAGTATTCCTTTCTGAGCCAAAACATTTAAGTATTTAGGCACGCCTGGCTTACTTTGAAGCTTTGTCATTTACTTCCTTTAATTGCTTTTAATTCTTGTTCCACACATTAAGAGTAACATTCATTTGTGTTTTAGAGTTTTCATTGCAATAAATACTTGTAGAGTGCATTGGTCAGGTTCTGGCTAGAAAATTCTTGTACTTAAGTTGTCCTAGTGAAACAGCTCACTTTCCTAAGAATCCCCCTAGTATGCTAAACCTGTTATTTCTTAATTTGAAAACCTATTATACAAGACTCAAAGATGTCTCTGCACTCAATTCATCACAGTGGTAATGAATCCAGTGAAAACAAATCTGATTTGAGAAAATTTTTAGATGAAATTAGATCTTTGAAAATTAACACCGAGATTAAATTTTCCATTGTGGAAGAATAGTTAAAGACCTTGGCAGAAAGATATAAAATTAAAATTAAAAACAAGTAAATCAAGTTCTTTTAAGGGGAGTGATTCTAGAGAGAGGTAAGAAAAAAATTGCCTGAGAGTAGCAAATTATTATCAACCCGAGCCCTTAGCCAGGCGTAGACAAGATAAAATGGTAAAAGAAACAAGAGTAGATCTTCTTCATTTCTATGGTAAAGAACCTATAGATATTTTTCTAGATTAGGAAATGAAAGTTGCACAACTTTTTGAGTGCTATCAAGTGAGTGAAGAGAGAAAAGTTCCTTATGCCAACCTTAGTTTCAAAAGTCAGCTATGCACTGGTGGACTTCACTTGTAAGAGATAGACGTCTACACCAGGAGCCTCCTATAGTTTATTGCAATGATCTAAAGAGTGCTCTTAGACGTAGGCATTCTGTCTTATCATCATCAAGAATTAATGGATAAACTCCAAATATTATACCAAAAGAACATGAGTGTTGAGGAATACAAACAAAAAATGGAGTTATATATGATGAAAGCGGGAATAAGGGAGGATGAGTCTGTAACTATTGCTAGGTTGATAAGCAGATTAAGCATCGAGATATATGAGACAAATTGAAACTTCTTCCTTATCGTGGTTTTCATGATCTGGTCCAAATTTGTGAAAAACAGGTTTAGGCCGAGTTTAAGAGGGGGGTGCATTGAACTTTCAAAAATTTTCACAAGAGATAGAAAATATTAAATTGTAGAATGAAAGTTCTTTATTGAAATAATCAAAAGTGTGACTTTGAAGTGCACAACAAAAAGTCAATCAATTGCAAGATAAGATCAATCATTTGAAACAGAACACAGAACTAAAAACAACAAATAATAGTTTACTGAAATACAGAAACAATAAGTTGAAAATAGTGCATAATTCAAAGTATTTCAGGAACAATTAAGTGACAACTAGAAATAATTAATTGAATATCGCACTCAGAGAAATAAACAGCAGAAGCAATTAACTAAAATGAGAGAGCAAACCAGTTCAATCTAGACACAGTTAATTGAAAAACACAACCAATATATTGATTAACGCCCACAAATTAGTCAATAGCAAAAACAACAGATTAAAATGGGGAAGCAATCAGTTGAAGAGAAACATAGTACATCACTACCCAGAAACAATCAAGTAATCAGTAGAAACTATTAATTGATAATCACTCAAATAGTAAAACACAATGGATTCAATAGACTAAAACAGAGATATTAATTAAACCAAGTTTCAAGAAATTTAATCAGTTTTGCAACAAGTAGAGTTAATTGAAAACACTCAATCTAAATTAAGGAACTGAAAATAATCAATTTAACACACACACACACACACACATATATATAAACTCCAAAAAACACAGTATAGCAGCAAAATGAACAATTGATTGAGGATGATGAACAATTTAGTTGAAAATATGATAGCAAATATGAAAAGCGGTCAAGATGAGGGAAAGAGAGATCAATAACACCAAGATTTATACTGGTTCACCCTTCCTCAAGGGCTACATCCAGTCATTTGCCAACTAGCAAAGAATTCCACTAAACTGTTGGACTTAGTGAAGAACTTCCTAAAGTGGTGATTTGATGAAGAAATTGCTTGAAGACATTAGATCCTAGGTTTGGGTTGGTTTTAACATGGATTAAGTTTCTCATGCATTTGTTAGTGTCAATTAATCATTTGCTTGCATTTCTCTTATTCAAAAACAAGTGAAAATATCATTTTTAAAATAATTTTAAAAATATAAGTACTGCAGAGAAAAGTTAACACTTTAATTTTGAAAACAATCTGTTAAATTTCGTAACAGATTGACTGGCGCGAATTTTAAAAAGGACTGCAGCGCGCGTTTTGACTTAACTCTTCGAAAAGGTTTGCAATCATTTTTTTAAAGATTTGGAAAGTGCTTTTTGGAGAGAAAACCCTAAAGTGAGAAAGAATCATAGAAGTTTGTGAATTTCGTCAAAGTTTCTCACATTTGAAGAAGAGCAAGGCATCCATGTGATTGTTTGGTGTGGCAATTGTGATCTTGAGGAGATAAGTGTTCTTCCTTTGAGTTTTTCACTGTGTTCAGCTGTTGTATAAGTGTTTTTACAGATTGTAATTCGTTCTTGATATATTTATTGGTTGTATGGTGCTTGAATAGGAGTTTTAAGCATTTTACTTGGTGTAAACGTGTAATTGGTTGGGTGTATTGTATTGTTTGCATTCAAAACAGCACTAGGATATTGCATTTGCACTAGGGTTGTGCATCTCGTGTGATCTTCTTCTTCCCTTACTTTTGTGTTTTTCGAACTATTTTTGGAAATGTTGTATTTCTGCTGTTAAAATTCTGGCAGCGATTTTAATCTGTTAAAATTGAAATTTAACCTGTTGTATACTAGAAATTCACTACATTATTAATATCCTGATTTCTTGATTGAATTTTCCTGTATATTTGAACTGAATTGAATTGTTCTTCTAGATTGGTTTGTATCTTTTAATTTCTGTATTGAATAATCAGTTTCTGGATTTAACAAAATGAGTTGGATTAATACTTGGTTAATGTCTTAATCAATTTTGTGTATTTTGTGAAATAATCCTGCAGGTGTCTAATTGTTCTAACCTTGTTGGTTTAGTATTTTTGGTTTTATTAATTGGCTATTAAACTAGTGCATTCCTTCTATATGATTGATCTTATTGTTGCATCACTATTTTGTTGCTTTAGTGTATTAATTCATGTCATTATAAAATTATTTTATTGTTAGCAGTGGTGTTGTATCTGTCTCTCAACGAAGTGCCTTCTCTGAGTCAATTTTGTAACTAGTCATTGTTGTATATTAGCTCCTGTTATCTGCAGATTGTCATTTTACTGACCACTGGTTCTGTTAATTGTTTTCAGTTTTGTTTTCTTTCACAGGGGGATTTAGGTTAACAATTTGTAAATTGCTATTGTAATCTTTTTCATCATAATATAATATCAATTCCCATTCATTCTGAAAATTTTTGCTTGAGTAAATACTGATTTTGCTATAAAGAATTCTCTTATCAAAATTATAACATTGATTGTTCATTGGTTAGTTTTATAATTTGTACATATTACTTGGTATATTCATTGCTTTAAATTTGATCATTGTCCATTATCCTTGTACTGTGTAATTCACTTTGGTCATTTCAAAACTGTTTTGGAATATCCTTGGAAAACTTGCTAAATTTGGATTTTGCTTAAATTGTTTTACTGGTTTAAATTCACTGCTACAATATTGGAAATTAAACTTGTTGAAATCTGTTTTAACATGTTAATCTTTGTTGCTAGTTGAGAATAGTGTTAAAAAGGATTTTCAATAGACTATTTTAAATTTCAACCTATTATTTGTGTGTTTCCAGAACTATCAAGATTCTTTTAACAAGTTGTTTTTGTTTTTAAGAAGTTGTTTTACTGGTCTAAACATACTTAGTCTAATTTTAACTTATTGCTTGTTAATTTAATTTGTGTTTTGAGTATTCTCTACATTGTAATCATAGTTTGATAAAAATACTCATTCATACTTTCAAGTTTTTAAAAAAAGTTAATAGTTCAATTCACCCTTCCCCTCTCTTGAACTTTGGCCATCATATTTTTCAACATAAAAATCAACCAAGATCAATCCAATACAATACAATTACACTTGCTCCACGCTAGACAAATCTACATCCTACAACACACAACTCACTACACCCCAGAGAGGCAAACCCTATGCAATGTGGGAACCAAACTCATAATTACAAATCACAAACCCTATGTAATTTGCAACCAAACAACTCGTAATACAAGAGTTATGAATAACATTTAATTATAAATGTTATTATAATTAAAATTTATAATAACATTTATAATTATATTTATAAATTAAGTAATAACTATAATAAAATTTATAATATTATTATAATCATAATAAATAATAATATTTATAATTATAATAAATTAGATCAAAAAATAATTTCATAATTTAAGTGTTTCTGTGAGAAAATAAATTAAATATTTTTATGAATTTATGCCATATGACATATGTCAGAATAAGGTTAATGATCGATAATATAAATATTGTTAGGATTAACCTCATGATACCTTACTCTCATGCATAAAAACAATTACTTTCGTTTTCTATTTAATGTTAATGTCAACTCACGATAATATTCAAACGTTTCTAAAATTCCTAATTAACAGTCAATTTCATGATCAATTATATAGAAAAAAATGTCCAAAAATTGTTAAATAGTGATTGAAAAATATAATCAACTATCAGTTACTAAAGATTAGTTTATAATTTAATGACCAAAATAGTGACTAAATTTATAGTCACAGAAAATTAATCACGGAATCTGTTACTATATTAATTATTAATCATTAATTATTATTATTATAATAAAAATAAAAATAATAATAATAATAATAATTTTTATTATCATTATCATTATCGTTATTATACTATTACTACCATTATTATTGTTATTAATTATTAATTATTATTATTATTATCATCATTATTCGTTCTCCCTTTTATCATTTAATCTTTATTTTTGTCTAGGTTTTAGGTTAGGTTTATGTATTGCCGCCCCTACAGATCGGTTTGCATATTGCTTCTGTAATTTGATTAATCATTTGCCAAGATTTCATCCTGAGAGGTTAGTTTTCATGCTGAATGATATTTTTCATTTATGCATTTTCTGGGTTTGAATGATTGGATTAAACGTAAATTATCATGGTGTGTCGATTGAATTTGATGTTATGTTGATTGTGCTGTTGCTCCAGGAAAATCTTCATTCATTTTCTTGTCTCACTGATGAGTGTTTTAAAATAAAATAATTTAAAGGTATGTGTTAATTATATTTTATGAACTATAATTATATATCAAAGTAATTTCTCATCCTTACTTCTGCTCACTGTGTTTGATTACAACCTTTCTCAAAATAATACTTCATAAAACATTGAAGATTATCATTGTTACAACTTTCTATTTCTAGATGTTTTTCCTATTGAACTGCAACCGTAACCTGTCTGCTCCGCTATTTTTGATGAGATTATTTTTGACTAATGTTAAAAAAATATTGTTAATATATCTTTGGATTATTTTTTATCTATATTTTCATAGATTATTTTTCACTTGAAGTCATTAATTAGTGTTCAATTTGGTCAAGATTATTTTATAATATATTATTGACAAAAAAAATAATTAATATAATCTTTAACTTTGTAAACAAGAAATAAATAGAACAAATTCTTCACAATTTTTTCTAAAGTAACAAGAGGGATTATTTTCAATAAATTTAATTTTAATGAAATACACCCATTGTTTCAAGAAATGAACCCGAAATGTGTTTATAATTAATTTATCTTCAAATTTTAATTTTCAAGAAAAATATTTATAACAATTATAAACACTTAATATTACTTCTTGTATTTCTACTTTTTATATGTTACAATATAAGAGTTGTTCATAAAAAATTAAGAAAAGTGAATAATTCTTTTATTTTTAGTGTAATTTTAAATAAATTACTTACTTTTTTTCTCTAAGTAATGTTTAGATAATTTTTAATTAGTGAAAATGAAAATAAGAGTGTAATTGAAAAAAAATTGTTATCTTAAAATTAAAACAAAAAAGTACGCACCAAAGACAACTTTTTATTAGAAAACGAAAATTATGAATTTCAAATATATATATATATATATATATATATATATATATATATATATATATATATATATATATATATATATATATATATATATATATTCCTAAATATAAATATATGAATAACTTTAAAACATATAAGTCACTAATAATTAGATACTTTTTTAACAAAAATTAAAACATATTTCTGTACGATGTATGTTTGAAATTATGTCAATATACATTAATTAAATTACTATATTAATTACTCATATAATAATATTCTTCAATATTTAAATAATATGATGTAATATATCTTACTTTAAAGAAGATAAGACAAAAAACAGTTATAGTTGTAAAATTAAGTGTAGACTAAGGTACAAATATCATGATAGTCTTAGTTTTGCATATGTCTTCTTCTAATATTTTTTCCTCTTTTTTTACGTTCTCTGGATATGATTTTATCATTATACCAGTTCATCCACATAATAAAGATAGATTTTTTTTTAAATTAATTGTAACATCCCATGATAATAAAAATTTTATCTATAATAATTCAATATATAAAGCTTTGTACATTTATTAAAGTATTTCAAAATATACTTTTCTATATAATATTTAATAAAAACATTTTCATACAATTATAACATAAAATAAAATAAACTAAAACTTCTCTATCTGTTTAATGAATAGTTATACCACCTGTCAAATTCTCTGTTCACATATAATCCATCATTATTGTATATTTAAATTAAAACAAATATCACACAAAAAATAATGGTAAGTTAGAGAGTTTACATAATACAAATACAACATAGTTCACATAATAAATAAGTTTTTAAGTTCAATAGTTCTTCTAATTGTTTCACTTTATTCTCCAACCAATTATTATACCCTTGAGTCTATTGTTGGAAAGGGCCAAACGGTTAGCCTCGTCACGAGTTTCCTTAAAGGCATTTAAGAAAGTGCTATAATTTTCATGAGTAAAGGATATGTTAGAACTAACATTACTTTCCATGTCGTGCCCCACTATCATACAGAGATTAGCCTCTTCTTCCGTATCCGTTGAAGAGCTAGAAGAAGTGTCGTTTTCTTCCCATGCAATGTACACTTTTCTCTAATTTTTTTTCTTTGAAAAATTCTTCTTTGGGCTTTCTCCTTGAATGATTGATTCGTACACTCCATCTTTATGTTTCCTTGCTTACCACAACTAAAGAAAGTGAAATTACATGAATTATCAACCCTTTTTGTATACCTTTTTTATGGTTAATTTTTATCTTTTTCCTTTTTCTTCAAGTACTTGTTGAATTTCCTTGTAAGTAGTGTTAAGGTCTCAGATTCGCTGCAACTGCTGCAGTATTCATCCACACTGCCCTCTTTCTGTACAGCATACTTCAGAGCTATTCCTTTCTATTTTCTTTCTCCTTGATCTTGCTTATTTAGTTTTTTCATCTCCAGTTCATGTTCTCTGAGCTTTCCGAACAATGCAGCAGAATTCAAGGTAGTGAGGTCTCGTGTTTCTGAAATGATAGTGACCTTCGGTTGCCAAATTCTGTCCAGACATTTCAAAATTTTGATGTTCAGCTCCTCCTTATCGAATACCTTTCCCAGACCTATCAAGTGATTAACAATATGGGTGAATCACTTTTGTACTTTCGCTATCGTCTCACCTGGCTTCATTTTGAATAGCTCATGTTCTTGTATTAAATCATGCTCTTTTGACGCTGCTTGTTCCCTCATGCATGACTTCTAGGATGTCCCACATCTCTTTAGCTGATGTACATTGTGAGAACCTGAAAATTCCATCAAGATTAAGCGATTAGGTTATTATTTTTTTAGCAACGCTATCATACTGAGCTTTTTTTTTTTGTCTCAACATCATACCAATCACACCAAGGTTTATCAACATACAGAATATCAACAAGCATTTTAGGCACATAGGGTCTATTAACAATAGCATCCCATACACCGTGACCAATGGATTCAACAAAAAATTCTCATTCTGACTTTCCAGAATTGATAGTTCAACCCACAAAAAATAAGTGGCCTATTAATTGAGGCACCCTCATCAAAAGGAAGTTTATACTCGGCCATTTAAGATCAACTTGAATAACTTTCAAGAACCCGCTCTAGATACCAATTGTTGAAAAATATGATGGCCAAAAGTTTAATAGGGGGTTAATTAAACTATTAACTCTTTTTAAAAAAAAAGCTAGAAAGTTCAAGAGTATTTTTTATTAAACCTTGATTACAATGTAATATAAGCACAAAACAACTAGTTGAATCACAAAACAGCAAGTTAAAACGCAAAACAACAAGTTATAATGGCTCCTAATATGCACAACCAGTGAAAATAACTTGTTAAAACTTTTCTGACACTTCTGGAAAACGCAAATAACAGGTTGAAATTAAAATTCATTTTCCAGCACTTACAAAATTTTCTCAATTCCAGCAGAAATTTAACATGTTAAAAACTGATTTTAACAGGTTGAATTGTTTTGAACCTGCAGTATTTGCAATGGCAGTGAAACAGATTCCATATAACAAGTTAAAACTGGAATTAACAGATTAAAAACTTTAGAACCAATTCCAGAATTTAAGAACTAAAAATTTAACTTGTTGAGAGTGAAATTAACAAGTTGAATTTCTTAAACCTGATCCAAAGTTTAGGAAAATATACAAAATTAGATTTTTGAAAAATACCAGCAGAGATACAATATAGTGCGACAATTTTGAAGGCTAAAAATTGATTAGTGTCACAACAAAAAAATGATATACAAAATGCTAAAATTGTGATACAATGAATCAATAAAGAAGCTCTACAAAAGAGAGACAATTTTTTTTAAACAACAAACTAAAATGATAAGTCACAAGATTATACCAAAACCAATTTCAAAACTAACAGTCCAAAGGTATTCAAAACTAATAAAATCCTTGACAAAAGAACTCCAAAAGAACAAGATTAAATGCAAAGTATCTAGTAATAATGTTCTATGATGATGACAATTTAATTGGATGCAAAATAACACAATTAACCAACCAAGAAATCAAGGCACGTGTGCAACAATTATAAATCCAGAATTTTAATAGGTTTAAATCTGTTTTAATAGGTTGAATTTGCTCCCATAGTGAAATAAATTGTGTTGCTCAAAAAAACAACAGGTTGTTTTTTATTTTAACAGATTGTTTATCCCAGTAAAGTTTAATATGCACCAAAACAGTTTGCTAAATAAAATAGGCAAGGAAAAATAGAATCACACACAAATACATATATGATCTAAACTAAGTCTAAACTACTCCAAACCAAGGAACTAAGTCTTCCTTCAACCAAGTCAAGTCTTCAAGTAATTTCTTCATCAAATCACCATAGCAACTTCTCCACTAGTTCCAAGACATATTTCATACTCATTGCAAAATTTATGAAAATATTTGTTCTCTTATCATTGCAGTGTGTCATGTTGTAATTGTTGCAATACTAGACTAGTTGAGAAATTAAATTTCTTTGTTGTCCCTCACCCTAAACCTTATAAATTGCATTGGATTAATGAAGGTGGGGACATTACTCTAAAAGATTAGGTGAAAGTCAAGTTATATGTGGGAAACTATGTTTACCAAGTTTTATGTGACATAGTACCCATGGAAGCATGTCATGTGTTATTGGGTAAACCATGGCAATTTGCAGAAAAAGATTTTAAATAATGGTCTAACCAACGACATTACTTTCACCCATAATAACAAAAATTTTGTACTTCATCCTTTAACACATGCATAGGTATTGGAGGATCAAGTACAAATGAAAAATAAAAATTGGATAGTGAAAAAGAAATCCAAAAATCCGAAGCTTAGATCTTAAAGATGAGTCAGAGGTATGGGAGCTTGGTGTTCCTTCCCACGAGGTTACTCATAAGATAAAGATTTTGTCAAGTAAATCAATAAAAAAATGTTCTTCTCCCTAAGCAACCTCCATACCTCCTTTTGTATTAAGGAACATTCATGTGCACACCGTTCACTACTATTGAATTCAATACTTTATCTCCTCAGCTTGAAGAACTTTTAAAAGAGTTTGGTGATGTTTTTACTAGTGACAATCCAACTGGATTGTCACCTTTTAGGGGAATATACCACCAAATCAATTTTGTTACTGGTGCTAGTCTGCCAAATAGACCAGCATACAGAACAAATCCTAAAGAAACTAAGGAGATAGAGTCTCAGGTTCAAGAGTTACTGGACAAGGGCTAGGTTAAGAAAAGTCTTAGCCCCTGTTTCATGCCCGTTTGTTAGTGCCCAAGAAGTATGGGATTACATAGGTCAGTGGTGTTTTCCAAAATTGATTTAAAGAATGATTATCACCAAATTCGCATTAAAGAGGGTGATGGTTGGTGATGCCTTTTGGCCTTACTAACGCACCTAATACATTTATGAGGCTTATGAATCATGTTCTACGAGATTGTATAGGAAATTTTGTAATTGTATATTTTGTTGATATTTAAGTGTATAGTTGTAATGTAGAGTCTGAAAACATTTTAGGTTGAGTTTAGGAGGGGGTGAATTCAACTATTACATTTTTTTGACAAATATGGTTTAAAAAAAATGAAAGTTCTCAATAAAATCTCTTAAAAGTGGTTTGTAGAAACACTCCAAAAAAACAATCATTTTCAATTTAAAGACAATCGATTTATATTTCACGCAGCAAGAGCAATCAGGAAAATTTAATTAATTGAATTACTGGCCAACCTATTGAGTAACTCCCATAAATTTTAACACAAGTTTTCAATCAATTATGTAAACTTCAACTAATCAGTTCAAACCAGCAGATGTGAAATTTCAAATTTTCACTAGAATACAAACAATCAATCAAGATATAGGGTTAACCAATTAAAATTTTGAAATAAACTGTAAAGTCACAAGAATTAATCACATTCAGTTTAAATCAGTTTGTATAGTATGAGAACCAAAAGTATGTCTAGTAACCTGTTTTAAGAAACAAAATACAATATGTTCAGTACGAAAAATTCAATTGATTGTTTACAAAAGCAATTAATTTATTTTTACAAAGAAAATTCAATTTTACAGCAAATCAATCGTGAATCAAGATTAAGGGAAGAGAGAGATCAAACACACAAGATTTATACTGGTTCACGCCTCCTCAAGGGCTACATCCAGTCTTCATTGCCAACAAGCAAAGAAAATTCACTAGTCACTCTTAATTGTAAACCTTATAAAATCAAGACACCCTTTTGCACCTTGCAAGAGTCACAAAACACAAGTAGTATTGTACTCTCACCCACCAGACTGGAATCATTGCACACACATCAGCAAAGTTATAATCCCATATAACAGTACAAAAATCAACAAATGGAATGAGTTATTGTACACTAAAACACCTCTACAAGATATTTGAAACTAAATAGGCTCAAAAGTCTATTTGCAGAAGTCTTCCCTATTCCTGAAAATGATGCAAATTTATAAGATAGTAATTACACACGCCCCTAAATGATGTAGTTGGCACTTACAACTTATAAGATAGTAATTAGGCAATTCCAAACAGTTTCAAATAATACAAAAGAATGCACAAGAAGATAATGATAAGAAGACAAGATAATTTTCGTTCATTAGAGTCATAGAGCCAATTACATTGATCAAACTAAAGCAACTTAAACTTTCCTATACAATCCCTTAAAACATGATTCATAAGCCTCATTAATGTACTACATGTGTTAATAAGACCAAAAGGCATCATCAACCACTCGTATCGCCCAAATTTGGTTTTGAAGACAATCTTTCACTCATCACCCTCTTTAATGCAAATTGGTCATACCACTCTTCAAATCAATTTTGAAAAACACGACTGACCCATGCAACCCATCAAGCATGTCATCTAGTATAGGGATTGGGTTCTTGTATTTGATAATGATGTTGTTGATTGCACAACAATCACAACACATTCTCCATTTTTCATCCTTCTTGAGCACCAACAAGACTGACATGACTCAAAGGCTAAAACTCTTTTGAACCTAGTCCTTGTCCAGTAACTCCTAAACCTGAGACTCTGTCTCCTTAGTTTCTTCAGGATTTATTTTGTATGTTGGTTTGTTGGGCAAACTGGCACCAAAAACAAATCTATTTGGTGCTCTATCCCCCTAAAAGGTGACAATCCGATTGGACCATCACTAAGGCAGACATCACCAAACTCTTTCAAAAGTTTTTCAAGCTCAGGAGACAAAATATTGAGTTCAGCAGTAGTAGACGATGTGCACGTGACTGTTCCTTCACACAAAAAGAGTTATGGAGGTTGCTCAGTGATAAAAATATGTTTTATTGATTTATTTGACAAAATGTTCATCTTCTGAGTGACCTCATGGCAAGGAACACCAAGCTCCCACACGTCTGACCCATCTTTAAGATCTAGGTTGTGGATTTTTGGGCTTTGTTTTCATTTTCTAATTTTTTTCATTTGTACTTGATCCTCTGATACCTGTGTAGGTGTTGGAGGGTGAAGTGCAAACTTTTTATTATTATAGGTTAAAATAATCTCTTTGATTATACCATCATGTAAAGTTTTCTTATCAAATTGCAATGGTCTACCCAATAAGACATGGGAAGCTTCTATGGGTACTACATCACATAAGACTTTGTCAGTATAGTTCCCCAAAAATAGCTTGACTTTCATCTAATCTTTCACAACAATGTCCCCCTTCATTAATGCAACACAATTTATAAGGTTTGGGATGAGGAACAACAAACAAACTCAATTTCTCAACCAACCTAGTATTACAACAATTGCAACATGACCAATTGTCAATGATAAGAGAATATATATTTTGAAAATTTTGCAACAGGCATGAAATATATTCTCTCTCTATGATTGAGGTTGTGGATTAGGCTGATTGTTGAGGGTTCATCTTATCATAAGGAGATCTACTTCACGTGCATATGCATTTTCACTTATTTGACACTCAGAATCTTCACTCACACTATCTTTAGTAGACTCTTCCTCACTACTATATACATCTTGGATGATGCAATTCTAGCTTTAATTGCATACTTCAATGTGCTTCATCTTGGAGGATTGATGTTTCGAACATGATTTGAAGTAGATGCAGCGGAATATTTGTTGTTTGATGGATTTGAAGTGTTGAAATGGAATTTGGAAGTGAAAGAAAGTGTGAGGTTAGGCCAACACACTTAGGAGGAAGTAAGAGTTTAGTCTACAAAGAATACTACTGTTTGGGGAGTTCTTTAACAAGTTGAAGAGGCAAAACTTGGCCAGAATTTCATTACTATTCAAAACTAAATTTTCAATTACACAAGCTTCTTATTTATGGACTAAAAGATGACATGTCTTGTAAGTTTCTCAAAAAATTCTCCAATAAGAGCTTGACAAATGACAAGTCATAAGTGGAGAGGATCCTCTCCATTGGGAGAGTGCCCTATGGCAAAGTTAGCTTGCAACCCAAGCTTCAAATACTCTCCAATGAGAGGTGGACAAGTGGCAAAAGAAGCTAAGAGAAGAAGCTCCCATGTGGCACCTACTTGGAGGGGCATGTGGGATCTTCTTGGACTCATTTTTCTTTGGTGGCACTTTTTCTTTTGGGATTCAAGGCCCAAAATCCTATTCTACTTGTCCCAAAATAAATTCTACTCTACTCTATTAATTTTTTACAACTAGAGTTCTTATAATCAATCTTGAAGCTATAAACTTTCTAAAGTGATCTTCTCTAATTTTGAAGTTGGGCTCAAAAATTTGTTTGAAAGCCCAAACAAGCCCAATTAGGCCCAAACTCCTAATAAGCTCCTAATCAAAGCTCTAGCTCAGTTACCTCTTTATTTTTTTTTTCTGTAGTCTTGGAGACAAGTTTACTTCATTGGGCCCTCATGAGAACAATTCTCATAGAAGGACATTGGGTATTAACATGCTCGCAGCCCAGACCTTTGAAACATTTAATATCACTATAGTTCAAGCGGATGCAACATGCTCATCTTTTTTTTTATAATTTTCCTAAACTAGGTTATTGAAAGGATTTTCTTTGGGTTTCTCTTTTGACAAATTTTCCCTCCCTCTTGTATTTTTTCTTATGAAACGAGATAAAGTAAGAGCTTCTTCCTAATCCCTTTCTTAAATTTTGTTGCTCAACTTCAAATATGGACCAGACCATGAATATCACGATAAGGAAGAAGTTCCACTTTATCTCAAATATCAAGACTTAAATCGTGCACTAACCTAGCAACATTTACTGACTCTTCCTCTCTTATTCCTGTCCTCATCATACATAACTCCATTTTTCACTTGTATTCATCAACACTCATATTCTTTTGGTGTAATCTGTGGGGTTTATCTGTTAATTCTCAGTGGTAATAAGAGGAAGTATGCCTACGTCTAAAAGCACTCTTAAGATCATTCCAATAAACTATAGAAGGCTCTTGATGCATACGTCTATCTCTTACAAGGGCAGTCCAAGAGTGCATTTAACATGAATCTAAAAACTAAGGGTGGCCAAAGGAACTTTTCTCTCTTCACTCACTTGGTAGCACTCAAAAAGTTGTTCAACTTTCATTTCCCAATCTAAAAAGGTGTTTACATTTACCATAAAAGTGAGAAAGGTCGACCCTAGTTTCTTTCACCATTTAACTTGTCTATGTTTGTGTAAGGGGTTAGGTTGGTAGTAATCAACTACACTCAAGCTATCTCTCTCTTGCCTCTCCTCCCTGTAATTTGTCCCTTTAGACAAACTTGATTTACTTATTTTTTTATTTTAATTTTATATGCTTCTTCCTCAAGGTCTTGAGCTCTTCTTCCACAATGGCAAATTGAACCTTAGTTTTAATTTATGTGCAAGGAATAGAAATGTAAGGAATTCAGGTAAATTGAACATGACAACAAGATATAATAAAATTGTGGATTCTTGGAACATACTAATGACCTAATAGTAAGCAAAGGAACTCAAAAACAAATTTATAAAACACAACTTCTAATTAACTTTTCATCAAACACTTAATAGGCAACAAATTTTTTTTCACTTAGACATTTTAATCAAACGCCTAGTCTACTAGCACAAACAGTGGAATTGATAACATTTTGGAATCAAAGATGACTTTAAACATGATTGGACAAGATTAATAAAGCAAAAACAAACACTCAAACACAATTTGAACCAATTAAAAATTGAAGAAAAACTCAAACAATATGCAAATGCCACTATAGTTCACAAGAGTATCTATAGCACATATGTTTGGACAGTTCAAGACTCATATGAAGTTTAAACCGATTACAATTCACAAAGACAACATGTTATTTACAGAACATGAACTAGACATGAAAATTAAGTTCCAAACAATACAAAATTATATGAAATATATCAAGTACAGTGCATAATTTAAACAAAATAATAAAGAATGACTTAACTCTTGTAGAACCAATGCTCCAATACCAAATGATAGCCTAGCCTTGGCTGCATGCACTGTCCAAGAAATTTAAACTAAAGATAATGATTAACTAGCTGCTGGTGAATGATCTTGAGGTGCAACAATGAACAAAAGCAATGAAGGGAGTGGAATTATAGCGCAGTTGCAACAGGATGTGAAAACGTTTTAGGCTGAGTTCAAGAGGGGGGGTGAATTGAACTTTGAAAGATTTTAACCAATTTAGACCTTTGAAAATAGTTTTTGCAATCTGAAAAACTTTAATGAATCTTGGTATTAAAGATATAGGGTACAGTAAAGAAATAAATTGATTCAAGGCACGAATGAATCAATTTGTTATACTGACAGATATAAGCACACAGCAGATTCTCAATCACACTGAATTGCAATTTCACAGCAGCACATTAATCAGGTCAGATTCACACTGTTTTAATTTCAGTATACACTCAGAACAGAAACCCACAAAAATCAAACTTGAATGAGAGCAGAGAAGAACAGTATTACAAAATACTAATTTAAAACTTCTAACAAAGCCCTACACTGGTTTCAATCACTATTAGTAAATCTTATAAATTTTCTTAACACCAATAATTAATACAGACGTGAAACTAATTCAGAATGCAGATTCAACTGTTTAGTTTCACCAAGAATCACACCACAATGATATCAATTCTGCAGTATTACAGTAATTCAGCCAAAGTCAATTTTCAATGTCAGCACAGGATCAAATACACAAAAGTATCAAGAATCACACTGCAGTAATGAGCTCTTAAGTATGCAGCAACTCAGATTCTTAACATTGCATAACAACTTTCAGATCATATTTGTTCAGAATTAAAACTGATGTGATAATGCAGATTATTCAATTTTCCAGCAATGCAATCAATTTCCAGTTAATGTTGTATGTAATTCAATGTTTGAAAAGAAACAATCTGTTAATCAAGATTTCAAGAACAGCTACAGTAGAATAATCAGAATCAACACACAATTCAAGTTACAATGCACACATCAATATTCAGCAAAGGACTTAAACCAGTTTTATCAAGATTACCAAAAATTAATTCAATCTTTCAATTTAATTCAGTGTGTAGTGCAAGAACCAATCAAGATTATAAGAAAAGGGTTCAAGAAGAAGAGACACAATCAATTTTATACTGGTTCACCACACAGGGCTACGTCCAGTCTTCTCTGTACAACTTACAGAGAAAGTTTCACTAATTCAATTAATTGTTCACATACAATTAATCAACCAATTTCTACTCCCTGTAGAAATCAGTACCCTGCTAAATTGATCTACTGCTCCCCGCAGTCTCCAATCAATTTCAGCAGAAACACCAGGCTAATTCCTATAGCCCAAACCAGTCAATTTCTACTCCCCGTAGAAATCAAAACCCTGCAAATTGATCCACTGCTCCCCGCAGCCTCCAATCAATTTCAGCAGAAACCCCAGGCTAACTCCTATAGCCCGGACCAGTCAATTTCTACTCCCCGTAGAAATCAAAACCCTGCAAATTAATCTACTGCTCTCCGCAGCTTCCAATCAATTTCAGCAGAAAACACAGGCTTACTTCTAAAGCCCAAACCAGTACAAACGTTCAATGAATTTCACAAAATTACAATGAAAAACACCTCAAATCTTGATTCAAATAGGATCAAGAAGGGTTTAGAAAAACTCCCTGATTGGCGCAGAAAGAAAGGCCCGTACACAGTCTTGAAGAAACCCAGTAGCACACTTTAGTCAGAATTGATTCTTCAAGTAAATGCCCTCTTTCGAAACTGATTATTATGAAAAACAGCAGAATCTCTCACAGTATTTCTCACAGAATGTATTTCAAAACGATTGTGATTTTCAAAAATGTATCTCTCTTCTTTCTTTTCTCTGTTCTCTTTCTTTTTCTTGTTTCTTGTATTTCTTGTTTTTCGCACTTGAAAAATCACTGTTTTATAGAAGAAAAGCTCAAACCAGATTTTCAGAAAAACAGTTAATTCAGTTAAGCTCAGGCACGAATAAATTGATTCGGCTTATCCTGAAATCAGTTTGTAATAGTTCAGTACTTTGTTTTCCAAAACTGTTAATTCAGTTATGCTCAGATACGAATAAATTGATTTGGCTTAACTTGAAATCAGTTCATAATAGTTCAGTACTTTATTTTCCAAAACTGTTTTAACTACCTAATTTTCCAAAACTATTTTTAACTGAAGTTAAAACCTTTTTTATGGTTTAATTTAAATCATTTAACCCATATGCTAATGAATTTCTCCTTAGATGTGCATAGGTTCTCTTTCACGGCCAATCATACTCACTCACACTAAGACACAGCCTAGAACATATTTCCACTTGCTTGCTTTGGCTTGCTGGTCATGTCTTGCATAGCTTCATCAAATCCTTAAGTATTGTGAGAATACTAACAGGATGCATGAAGGAAATGGAACAAACGACAAAGATTATAAGTGAAAATGGTGGAAGAAGGTGATTGAAAGAGGTAATGCCAACTTCCGATGGACTTCCAGAGCTAGTCTTCTAGGAGAAGCCAACAAAGGAGAAGCTCAAACACCAATTGTGCTGAAAATTTAATAGCATAACACTAGGTATATTCAAGCTTGCAAATGAGGTACATGACATGCCTATTTATAGGCTTGGGAAGCTTGAAATAGAAGCTAAGCTCATACCATCCAAGCTTCAAAGCTCTTCTATTCGATGTTGACACGTGTCCTATTGAAGGTGAGGAACACCAACCGTAACCCTAACCCTTGGCACTTCTTCATATGTTATTCGAACCCTGGATAAATGTTTTTTAAACCCTGATATTTATACAAGACAAAAAAATAAATGTTATACAATTTTTGCAAATACAAGCTAGACTAATTTGACAATATTTTAGAACTGACATGAGCATCTGAGTCCCAATCATTATATATGTGTCTAACCATTGCTCTTGTGGTAGGACCTTTCCTTGAGCTTTTTCCATCATGATGACTAGGGTTTTGAGGGTTCCCTTTCTCCTCCTTGTATATCCATCTCCCTCCATTGTTCATTCTTCTCATCTTATTGGGGTTTAATGTAATCAATTGAATTGTCATGTAGTCAATATTGGGTTTATATAAATGTCTTTCCTTACAATGTTGGTGTTTTGTTTTTGGGCTCATTGCTTGTCGTGTTGATTCATGACTTGATAATTGATTCTTAGGATATTGGGAAATACCATTTGTAATCTAGAACTAAATCAAAATCCTAAAGGAAAGCTTGTGTCTAGGAATAGAGCAGGATTCGTTTGTTATCTTAAGACCCTCCTGGTGGTTGCAAGTCTTTTCTATATAATTCATCAAGATAATGATGGTTAATAGAGAAACTTAGGCTCATTCAGCTAAGGAATTAGGATTTGGGTATTATTGTGGGTTGACATTGACATTTGTTTGGAAAGAAGATACTTGTTTCATGCATGAGAGTGAGGTTGATGAAGTTTAATCCTAACAATTTCCTTTCATATCCTCTCCATTCATTTTCCACATTCTAAGTGCTCATAAAAGAATATTTTAATTGTTTTTGCATTGTTAACACCCAATTTCGTCTAGGCAAAGAAAATTATTTCTTAAGAATTTTTATGTATAAATAAATAAATAATAAAAAAATCAATCATTTAATTTAAGTTTGGAATTTATTGTTCTTTTGTAAAAAATATTTTTTTTATAAAACATACAAATAAATATGGTTAATATATATATATATATATATATATATATTCATTGGCTTTATCATCTTTATTTAAATTCAAAAGTTTTGTCCCATTTCAATTTCATGGATAAAAGAAAACAAACAACATTTTTATAAAAAATAGCAAAATGAAACAAGATAAATAAAAAAATTAATAAAATATAAAGAAATGTATAAAAAAACTGAAAAGAAAAATTGATGTTCTTTGTTATTAAAGCCCAACCCGACAAAGTTTCGGACAAAAATATTACCTACTCATTACCCTTCACCCAACCCTCTCACATACTCATCCATATTCGTAATGGTGTTATTCGGTTTCTTCCTTTTTTTTATTTGAGATAATTCATTGTTTTCTTTTTGGAAATAACTGAAAACAAATTGATTTTAGTTTATCGTTCTGAATTTTGAAAATAACTAGAAATAATCAACTGTTATGGTTTTGAAAATAATTGGAAATAAATTTATTTTGAAAATAATTGGAAATAATCCACTATTTAGTTTTGAAAATAAATTGATTTGAGTTCTCTGTCCTGATTTTAAAAAATAACCCATTGTTTTGTTTTTAAACAACTCACTCTTCCTTTTTCATAATTTATTGGAAACAATTTGACTTGAATTTATCGCTTTGTTTTTTAAAAATGGTTGGAAATAAGTTGATTTGAATCCACCTTTCTACTTTTGGGAATAATTAGAAATGAATTTGAGTTTATTGAAAACAAATAGCAGAATCTGTTCCAACCATGTAGCATTCAATTTTAATATTGATTGAAAGAGAATATAGAAACAAGTAGTCGAACAGAGAAAAAAATGGGGGAAAGGAATTCATTTTATATAGACCACTTTATCTACAGAAAATGGACTTAAAAAAATAAAGAGAAAAAGGACAAAAAAGAGGGGAACGAAAAAAGAGAAAAAAAAAAGGAGGAAGAAGACGAGTAAAGATCGAAGTGAAATGCTTTCGCAAGGAATTTGGGAAAAAAGAAGAATAGAAAGAAAGTGCAATTTAACTTCGTCATCACTCATGTAATGTTTGAGTCATTTGGATCTTTTAATCATTTTCACATTTTGTTGTTAGATCCCAAAGCTTTTTGATCGAAGTCATATTCGATCAAATAAATGCAGTTAAATGCAGAACTAGGAAGTGACTCCTAGGGCGTCTCCCAAGGACCTAGTTTTCTGTTAAAGGATTAAACACACAAAAAAGAGGGATTTCATGAAATAATCAAATTTAATAAACTAAAAACCAACAACCGAATTAGATTTTCTTAATCGAATTACATTACCCTCTTGATTAGATTGTAGTCTTCTTACCATAGGATATAGAAATTCATGCTCAACTTATTGAACCCTAATTCCAACCCAAATTAATTAACTAAGGGATAATTAACACAAGTTTTCCTTATGCAAATTAAGCATTCACATACATCATTCATTCCATCCCAGCAACCCATGACTCACTCCATTAAGCATGAACATGTAAAATAAGGTTTAGACCGAGTTCAAGAGGGGGCTGAATTGAACTTAGAAAACTTTTCGCAAATCTGAATTATTCTTGAAGTAGAGAATGAAAATTCTTTATTCAATCGATTGAGCTGTGTAATTCTGAACTGTCAGGTAAACAATCGATTGAGCATATCGGAATATATCAGAGTTAAACTCAGAATTCAGTTAAACCCAGAAATCAAATAAACCCAGAAATCAGTTTACAGTGTAAGATTGTGTTAACCCAGATTTAATATGTTTAAACACAATCCAGTATATTACACACAATCCAGAATCACAGTT
>Ga0209489_104606_pt1 | contig 25195 bp, 14 predicted proteins | sample SiratrowhiteBW_FD_187527 | JGI IMG/M metagenome (GOLD analysis project Ga0209489, IMG submission 187527) | Root nodule microbial communities of legume samples collected from California, USA - Siratro white BW (SPAdes) (version 2) | ecosystem: Host-associated > Plants > Roots > Nodule | place...
ATATTTTATTAATAAAAATAGGTGTCAAATGAAAGTATAAAATAACAGTAGTGTCAAATTATTTTTTCCTAAACTTTTAGTCTTTCTGGTGTGGTTGCTGGTATCCTAGCATGCAGAGGATTGTTAATTAATAGGTATCCAATTTGAAGAAAAACTTTATTATTAAGATATTAAGATATTTTATAAAGAAAGCATACTAAAATACGAATTAACTTATATATATATATATATATATATATATATATATTACAAATCTATATTAATATATTCATAGATTTAAATGATAGTGGGGTTGTTATTTTAATATAATAAAATATTATAAAACATGAAATTGATAAGAAAAGGAAAACAAAAAAAAGACATTGTGCTAAGCATAATATAAGAACTGACAGGTAAACAAGTTACCATAATTATTGTAGTATATTAGTACAATTCTTTTTCTCCAAACATTCTTAATTCCTTACCAACCAAACTTATAAAATATGCTAAATTATTGTACATAAATTTTTGTACTTTTAAATATTTCCTGAGTAAGGTATAAATTTTTAGATATATTCATAAATTATTAGTTTATACATTGTAAAATTTATAAATTTTGATTGAACATAGAAGCATATTTTTAATATTATTGATATACAGTTTTTGTATTGTCAAATAATAAAAGACCGTAAAAATGGAACGTTTCAATTAATTATTAAAAAGTTAATAAATTTTTCATAATAATTTTAATTAAGGATAAGTATATTTTGACACCACTATATCAAATTTACTTTACACTTATGTTTATTAATAAAATTTTATATTTTAATAAAATAATAATATATATTAATATTAAATGAATATAGACTGTGAATAATAATATTATGATACTTTTATAAGATGTGGGACCCACAGTCGAATGATAGAAACCAATGTGAAACGTGACACTAATACTGCACATGGCCACAACATCATTCGATGCTTCCCATTCTCATTTCTTGTCTGTTCTGATTCGTCTCTGAATAATCGTTATCGGTTTCTGATGAAATTGCAGAACATGAAATCCTTGTTCTCTCTTAACTTTTTTTTTTTTTTTTCTAGTTTACTTCATAAATATTACCAACTTTTCCATCCTTAAAACATGTCCACTTTTGCAAACCTTCAAAAAAGGTGTGATTGATTTATTTTTATAGTAACTATTTCAAAATTGCAGTAATAATGATATGTAATAAGGAAATTTAATTAATTTGGGAGCTTCCCTGAAAAAGTTGATAAGGAAAACCTAGTGAAATCTTGTACACATCAACCGGGTAAATTACCTTTTTATCCTTAAAAGTATTAAGTGCTTTGAAAACTATATAAATTTCTGAAATGTTAAATCTCTAAACTTAATGTCTTGTTATTACTGTTTTTAAATGTATTTTAATATTATCTATCAAGTCACGGGTATCAACTATTAAATTAATATAATTGACCGATTACATTTTCAGGGATTTTCTAAAAAATAATTTTGAGAACTAATGTAATAAAAAAATATACTTTTATTATTAAAGAGTTGTATTTTATTATGTGTAGTGATTGGTGCTTCATTAATGTAATAATTACGTATTCGAAAATTATCTCAGGTAGATTATTTTCTAAGTTGAGTTCAATCACATGATATCTTAGATTTTTTTCAAGAGGAATATAGAAGCAAGTGATGGATAACACATTTATCTCTCAGTATTTTTTTTGAATAAAATAGAGTAAACAGAAAGAGTTGGTGAAGAATTGTGGTTTGGTGAAGTGCTAACAGTGGGAGGGTGGAGAAAGAGAAGCATGGTGTGGAGGGTTTTACTGTCAGGTGAGAATTGAGAAAGGTTGGTGTGAAATTGTGAAGCCACATGTCTGCACAAGGGCTTTTCTGAAGGATGCTTCTTCTTCCTTGAGGCTCTTTTTCTGCAACGCAAATGGGGTTGTAGATTTCACACACAACAGAATAACAAACACAAGGGTAGAGTGAACTCCAACAAGTATCGAATTTCGTAGACATTGGAGATGTTGGATGTGATGTCTTTGAGTTATCCGTTCCAAACATTGTTACTAGGTTGTGTAACTGCTCCTACTCGCAGATACTTTGGCAGGACAAGGTGGTGCCATGTTCAAGCCACACCCCCATCTTCAGTTGTTTTGAATGCAGATGAAAGTGGGAAATTTTCTGAGAAGGTTCATGCCACAAACCTTGCTTCACAAAGGGGTGCTGCTTTTGTGACTCAGGGAAGTAGTACTGTGGGTATAATTGGAGGGGTGTCTGTGGATGCCACTCTCAAGTTTTTGAGGAAACTTGTGGAGTTGAGTTTAGAAGATGGAGGAAATTCTGTTCCTTTTGTGCTGTGTTCTGATCCTGTGTTTAGTAAGGAGCTTCTGTCCTTTGAAAGGAGTTATTTTGTTTCTGGGGCAAGTAGAGCGGAGAATTTGAAGCTGGATTCTTCTGCGATTGTGCAGAGTCTTAGAAACAAGAGGGTTTTTCTTGAGAATTCTGGGGCCAGTTGCATAGTCATGCCTTGTAATGTGTCACATTCTTGGTATGAACAAGTGTGTGAGGGGTGTTCTGTTCCTGTTCTTCACATGGCTGAGTGTGTTGCCAAGGAGCTCAAGGAAGCTAAGCTAAAGCCTCTTGAAGCTGGTAGTCCTTTGCGGATTGGAGTGCTGGCCACAAATGCAACTCTGGTTGCTGGTTTTTATAAAGAAAAGCTTCAAAATGAAGTAATTTCCCTATGTTGTTTTCAGTAACCTGATATCTTAACTATCAAGCAAATCTTATTACTGCACCCTAGGCTTAGAGAAACTAGTAACTCAGGCCAATGTAGTTGTTCTGAGGAATGTCCATTACAGTTCTGCTTTTCATAGTATAACTTTCAGAACACACTATAATTCTTTCAAACTTTGTTGTTTTTTTCTTGTGGGTTTATGAGTATTGAATGACTGCAGCAGTTTTGATGGAGTTTCCACAGATTTGATTCGAGCATATAAACTTTCATAACAATAATGTAACATGTGAAGTCAGAAGACATTCATTTTTACTTGAAACAGATTATAGGAACCTACCAGTTACCAATAATGGGAAATGTTAGGGGCTGTTTAGAGAGTCAGTTTCTTAGTTAATTGTTGATATCCATTAGTTTTTTGGGATGACACAGAAAATAATTCAGGAAGGGATGGAGCCTTTGGAATTGGGAGTTAGGAGTATTTTTTGTTCAATAGTCTGAGCCAGTTATTAGGGGCATTTCATACTTTGTGAAAAGTGAGATGCCTAATTTAATGTTTTTTTAGCATTTGAGACCTCTCTATTTCATATTCATGTCCTTTGTTTTTTTTTTCTCTTGCGCAAGCCATATATCTATGTGCATTGCTGGCAGCTTTGTTTCTGTTCAATAGGACTCTATGTTTGCAGTGAGAAGATAATTTGTTTGTATTGTTTACTTGTTTCTTAACTTTATTCAGCAAGTGCCGACAACATTTCTAATATTCATGAAGATCCAGTTTCCTTAGTAAACCCATTATCTGTTTCCTGTGTCAAAATGTACTTCTAGTAATTAAACTTTAGCCAACACGATATTTAATCTTTAGTATTGGTTTTATATAATGGCAGCTGGAACACAAAAACCTCAGACGATGGTAATTTTTATCCCATATTTCTGTAATAGAGTACAAGATCTTAATGTTTTCTTTGTAATGCAGAGCATTACTATGAGGAGCTTTTGCTTTATTACAACATACACTTCATAAATGTTTGACATGGCCTTGATGTGTATGCTATTTAGTTTCATTAGCACATTTTCCTCTATGAAGAATAATCTCTGTTCGTGCATACAAAGTATAATTAGACCTCATGCATTATTAGACTATTATGTCTGTTGCACTGCAGAGTTACCACTTACCACTGCTGCTAAAAACCTGAATGGTATCTGTCAATATGTGCATAATGAATTTTGTATTTATGCGCCTGCACATGCAACTTTTTGTTGGTTTTTGCAATTTTTTCATTTTTTTTATTTATGAACAAGGAGATTGTCAAGTATGTACTAGTTGTTTTTCACTTTTTCTGCAATGGTTAAAATAGACACTTTTTAATTGGGGTGACACTTTAATTTCATTTACTGATATTCAGGGTTTTGAGGTTGTACTGCCTGATAGAGCAACAATGGAGCATACAGTGATACCTGCAATTGAAGCTTTGAACAGAAAGGACATGGAAGGAGCATGCAATCTATTGAGAATTGCACTTCAAGTTCTTTTGGTGAGAGCAGCAAATTCTGTTGTCCTTGCTTCTGAGGATATGCGAGACCTCTTGCCCCCAGATGACCCTCTTCTCAAGAAATGTGTTGACCCAATGGACGCATTAGCCAGGTCAACTGTGAAATGGGTAAAATCCTCTGGGCTTAATACATGAATACAAAACATAGCAACTACTGTATTTCATTGTGTATCAATATTCTTCTGATTTCATTGATATCTTTCATTTCATTAATGTAAACTCTTTTATTCAATTATACTGTAATCATGTTGAGAATGTATTTCGATTATCAGAGCATCTATTCCTTTATGTCCATGTGCAAATCAGTGTTATTTAGACTTTCGAAGGTTTTTTTGCTTATTAATTTTGTTCAAAAGGAGGATTCGAACGTTAATACTACAGGGTTTACAACAACTCAGGTATATTATTCAGTCAATCGTGCTGAACTATACTGTGTTTTTTTTTTTTTTTTTTTTTTTTTTTTTTTTTTTTTTTTTTTTTTTTTTTTTATTATATCTTATCTGTACTTGGTAAACGGAGAAGTCTTCTGACGAAAGAACCAGATATCTCTCAGGTTATCTGAAATGACTATTAGGATTAAGTAGATCAATATAATTATATGAATAATTCAACTATTCAAGAAATAATGAGTCATTAAGGTTAATGGATCATATTAATCTAGGCCCATACACGTTAAAGTCCATTTAGGCACGTGTTAAACCAAAACTACGACAATACAAGTTATTAAGCCCAGTAATATAAAACCTATAAAAGCCCTGTTTTTTAATTATGTGTCATTTAGCTCTATGAATGAATAGAAGAGTTTTCTTTTCGGCTCAAATAGACTTTTACGGATGATGCTATGGCTAGACATAGTTGGAAGGATAATGATAGTGTTTATAATTCTTAATATTACTTGGAAGACATCACCTTGATGTTCTTTCCGTCATGCTCTATGTTTTGTTTCTCATTTCACCATTTCATCATCACCTAATGGATGCCAATTGAGGCTCAATAGGGGAATTCTAAGAATTAAAGCTAAGAGGAGGAAGCAAATGCTTTGTGCTTTATTTTGTGTCATGTCCCTTTTATTGCTTTGGTGTACGAACCTTTGGTCTTATTGACTGCTCCAATGCGTGCTCAGCTATCATGACCATGCTTACGGGTATTTTCACTACAAATTTTATACAAGGAGACAGAGAAAGAGCAGAGAAAAATTGTGATAAAAATGGTAATGTGATGGAAAGGCCTACAGGAAAATAGTGAATGTGTGGAAATTTTAAAAATACGTTATTCACAATTAAATAACATTCTTAACTCAATTTTTCGAAAACTCAAACTGTCGAAACTGATATTTTATTAATAGTTGAATATCATGAAAAAAAATACACTGGAATGACAAATAATTATAAAGTTTTCTATTTTACTATTTTTTTTACTTTATAATAAATATATAACCGAAAATTAATTAAAGATGAGATGAAAATGAAGAAAAAATAATTAATGCTTTTGAACTTTAAAAATAGAAAATAATAGAAATAAAAATATTTTAAAAATTCAACAGTTATAAAAGGAGTTAAAAAGTCTTTGCTGAGGAATATACTCTATTGATGCCTTTTGAATATTAAGCTGGGCCTGCAAAAGTGAACATGCATAGCTTATGATTTCAATTTCTTTGAAACCTTATCGTTTTTTTAGCTAATATATTTTCCTTACTCCAAGTGTAAATAAGGGGGGTCATCGACTTAAATGTACTAACGCATAATAGTATAAAAAATTTGGTAGGCTTAAAAAGTTCTATGTATTCTAATATCTGAAGCAAAACTTAAGCATATACTATGCAAAAAAACAGACTGGTTTTTGAGTTTTTACCCATTAATAGAAATTGCTTAGTTTAAAAATATAGTTATCCATTTGTCCAGCCAGTTTCTCAGCGGGGTAAATCTGAAATCCAATCACCATAGATGCGATCGATCTTTTTAAGTTCGTTTTTCTTGAATACGAACTTCACAGCATATGGTTCATTCTTATGGGAAGAGCTAGCTGCCGGAGTGCTAGTTGAGGAATTTGCAGTAGCAGCAGTAGCAGTTTGCATTGTCCTATTTTCTGCAAAAGGGTAGCTATCACTTGGAACAGCAGCAGAAGTTTGCATTCTTTTGTATTCGGCGAAAGAGGAGCGATCAAGTTGCCCTACCTCTGCATCACAAAAACAGGGGTCAGAATTTATTAACATGGACATAGTTCCATGTTCACAAAATGCCATGCAAATAGTTTAGAATCAAAATAAAACCCAACAGTTTTGTTCATCAAAATGACAAAAAAATGTATCTGTCTCAATTCTTTCCAAAATGAAAACAAAATTTGTTTTTCGTTGGACCAAATTATTTTTCTTCCCACAGATACATCCATACCTGGCCAAGCTTGCTGGCTCGGCGACCAAAGACTTATTTCAGTGCTATTGAAAGGATTGGCTAATGACTAGTAATGTTCAAAATTAAACTAAACGATTATCATCAAATTGATTCAAATAAATTGAAATCCTATCATACCAACCCAGAAACAAAAAAAAAAAAATGTTGTTGTGATTTAGTTCAGTTTTGTTTTTTTTTTTGCATTATTAGATCAAACTGAACAACGTAGCTCTAATATACTTATCTTAATATGTACAATTAGTGCAAATATTTTTAAGCTTCGGTAATGATAGTGTGGGATTTCATTTTATGATGAACATTTTGGTTATATTGAACAATGAATTTATGGTGTCCATAGAGTATGATTTCTTTTTCATGTGTCCTCCTCGTTGGAGGTAATCCTATTCAAGATAACAACAAAGAATATAATCACTTTCTATACTGCATTTCTATTGCAATTATTATCACTTACAAATGAGGAATTTCATTTTAATTATTTGGGATTATGTAAATGTCTTTTTCAAAAGTTCTTCAATAATCAATTTATTTCCTATATTTCACTTTAACATGTAATTATGAAATTAACAATAATGTTAACCTGATAAAACATTTTTTTAATGTCAACTCAAATAAAAAACAATTCAGTTGGATTCATGCTTGATATAACATCAAAACCTAATGTTTACTTTACATAATTTTGTCACGAATTGAACCAATCTGATCTTCAGCACCTTCCAAACAGAACAAAAATAAAATTAAATGATTAGATACTACCACGTCGTAGAGTCAAAACAATTTCAAACGATAAACGACGGAGATTTTTATTAAAAAAGTAAGAGACTAATAAAATAAAATTCAATTACGCGTGTATCATGACGAGAGAAGATTTATCGGTATCACAATTACATTATTCAATCAAATAATAAATTAACTACTATCACAAAATGTACCAGTTCTAGAGAGGTAGAAATAGGATTTTGAGGACGATAAGAAAAAGATCTAGTACATACGACACCTGCATTATTCAATCACGGAATCGTAAGCGTCGCCACGGAATCACAACGCGTAATTAAACAATTAACAGATCTATTCACATTGCTCTGATGATAGAATTAAGAGAAGAGAACCTGGTTGAGATTGCGGATTTGGAATCGGAAAAGTTGACGGTGGCGGTGGCGGCGGCGTTGCGGTGGCTGAATGCAGGAAGCGACAGGTGCGACCGTAGAGGCAGTGTTTGTTTTGGAGGAACAATCTGCAGAGTTTCGGTTGGCGTCGGAGCTCCGCAACGCTGTGAGCGTAATCGCATTTGGTTCCATGATTGCACACGCCTCTTCTGAATCTCCTGCACAGCTCAGTCTTCACCATCAAGTTACGGTTATGGTTATTATTATTGTGCTGATTATTATTACTGTTATTGTTTTCTGATTCTGTTGAGTTTCGGAAATGGTGCGTCTGTGCCTCCTCCATCTTCACTTCACTTCACTTCACGCCAAATGCACCGCTCGTAATCCGAAACGGTCAAACTCGCACTGTATTGAATGAAATGAAAGAGTGATACCAAGAGTTGATTTGCTTTGTACTGAATGTAATGTATGCATGTACGGTATTTATATTGACCTGTTTTGACACTCAGACCCCGACACGGAATTCGAGCCCAAATGGGACATGGAAAATACCAAACTAGCCTCACCACCCATATGTTATATGGGCTTTGGGCTTCCATCTCAGTTTCGTATTCCGAATAAAAAAACGATGACTTTGTTATTTACACTCCCACTATTGATATCTACATTTCCCTTTCGTTTTTGTAAATTTACTTAATTAACCTTTTCCCCTTTTCAAAATCCTGTGATCAGTTTAAATCCTGTGAATCCCCACCTAACTGAAAAAAAAAAAACAAAAACCTTGTTTGAAAGCTTAATTTATCGCGAAACCTTTTAAATAAGTTGCATGACATGTCTCTAAATAAATTAATAAGCCTAAATTTATATGTAATTCAAGTTTTTAATCTTTCAAATAAAAAATATAATCTCACTTTATTGAAGTTTAATCTTTTTCAATCTAACTTTATTAAGTAAATAACTTCTTTTAAAAAGTTGAGCTTACTATTTAATAAATGAATGTGACACGGCTTAAGTCAGTCTCTACGTGTATTATCATTCTTATGGGTGCGTGTTGAATTATAATTTTTAAGAATTAAAAAGTTATTTATTCAGTTAATACTTTCAAATGATATAAATAAGTGATGTAGTATTTGATTAGGACTATAATGAATTATTAAAGAGAACAAGAAAATACGCCTGTGTTCAATTAAAACTTTTATAGTTTACACATGAAAAAAGATGAGTTGTTTTTAAGATGAATTTCGACATATTTACGAGTTCTTAGGAAAGTGTGTGTGTGTATATATATATATATATATATATATATATATATATATATATATATATATATATATATATATATATATACATTTCTATCAAATAATATCACCAAACCTTTAAAACTTTCCTAAACTCCCTTTTTTGACCCTTCATATGCAATACTTGAAATTTTTTCCGACAAAAATATTTTAATGAATATTTAATTGAATTAATTAACAATGTTCATAAAAAACTAACATAATATGGCATAAAATTACAATTTTGAAGCCCTATTATTCTAACTCAAGACCAAGAATATGGTGATGCATAAAAACTTATAATTGTGATGACAAATCCACCAGAAACAGGATAGTATGAGAAAATTGGTTATTAAAATCCTATTGGTTATCAAAGATTGAAAAATCACATGGATTTGAATTTTCCTTTTATCCAATCATTTTTTAATTTATAAATGTTAGTTGTTTCAGATATTTTAAATTTTCGAGATATAAATACATCAAGATTCAAGTTTCAAAATCTTAGTCATAAAGTCTTTTAAAAAAATGACAAGTCCTGACATTTGAATATAGTTTTAGAAAAATCAGTGATTTTTGTCATAATCTTTAAAATTTCAATTCAATATACTCCTTGCACAACGTGATGACCTGGATCATTTCTAAGGACAAACCCAAATGCCAAGAGCAATAGCGAGAGGATGACAAATCCACTAACACAAACAGGGAAAGTATGAGAAAACAAAGTTGTTTTAGTTTACCTTTGTCTTTGCCATGCAAAACTAGTACTAAAAATAAACAAAGGTGGAGCGCATAAAGTAAAAAAGTAATGAAACATACGCATTATTAAATTACACAATGCTTGGCAAGAATGTCTTGTTTCAAAAATTTCAACTTATTGAAGCTTCTTTATTCCTGGAAATGATGGCAATATTGCAATAAGTGCGTCATCATATCCAACAGGATCTGTGGAAGACCAAACACAAGAGTCATGCACCACACAATACAAGTCTGATCTTTGGACAGAAATGAAATGAAATTGATTAGAGAAACTAACCACCATCCTTTCGTAGGATCTTGACGACCTCACCAGACACATCAGCCTGCAAACATGAGAGTCATAGCAATGATAATCATTTGCAGCTTCTCAACATCATATCATAAACATGAGTCATACGATAACTTGGAAGAGTCAAGACACAAACCTCAATTGGAATCTGAGTACCCAGTTGTTCAATGTAACAAATCACTTGCCCCTCATCGACATTTTGTTTCTGTCAATTGGCATACAACTTCATGAAGAACACCAAGCCAAAAACACAATAACAATTAACCAATTTTTGTGATGTTGCCCCACTAGGCAACTGCTAGCCTTGTTTTCAAAATATTGTAATAGTGATCATATATATTTAATTGTCAACACTAATACAGATAGAGATAGGAAAATCATAAAAAGATAAATTTTGACAAGTGGTATGGTTCTCAGTAGTCTCACATGGTGTGTATGTGTAGGATAACAATATTTCCCCAATAAAAGGAGAAGAGAAAAAAAGTGAACAACTGTACCTCTTTACATAATGGTGGACCACGCTTCCCCTTTATTGTTCGTGATGTCCTGAAGTAACCCACCTGCTTATGGTTTTAGAGAGTATTATGTAAGGTTTGTAAAATGTAAAGTACAAGTTTCAGATTCTTACCCTTGGACACGGAATTATCACCCAGCCTTCATCTGCAGCTCTGTCTAGCAATATCTGGATAGATTCTGGAGAAGGTATCAGGTCTACAGGATTTGAGATGGCCAATGAAGTTGTAGAAACTGATCCATTTGCTTTAGGCGTTTCTACGCTTACAGATGCAGGAACAGGAGGAGGTAGAGTTTTATTTTTATTAGTCACATCCCTCACTACATGCAGGTGAAACCCAGCAAGCTGATATCATTAGGACGTTGGGCAGATGACAATGAAGAGAGGAAACAACAATAAGAAGCAAGTCTAAGACAATATATCTTAATGCCATTATGAGAATTCAAATGATATTGTGCTAATGAAGACATCAAAATTCAACTTCATTGTACTTACTTTTAAATCTAACTCTCCAATTGAACTTGAGTCGCATAATTTTGAGACCAGGAATTCCACCTATAAAGAATGGCCATACATATAGAGATACATGACTTCAAGTTTTCCATTTAGGAAGAATAAATGTAGAAAATAGACTTGTGAAATTACAATGTGACAAATCTCTTTTCGAGTGTCATAAAGAGAAGTTTTTCTAGATGGGAAAACATCATAACTAAAGGATTAAAATGATTATTTAACACGGCCAAGTAAAGAAAATCAAAGAAGTATACACACAAATTTCTGTAATAAATAGTTATTTTCTTCTTGGGGCAGGGGGTTTATATCAAATGAAAGGTGGGATGTAGGTCAAGCCTCAGGAGCTATATGCTAAACATCTGATAGGTTCATAAGCTTGGACACAAACTGACTTTTCTATTGGCCTGTGCTTTGTCAGTTTAATCAGAAGGAGCTTAAGGTCCAGAACCAAATGTAGAGCAATATTTCAAGCTAAGCATTGGCCAAATTTAGACAAAAATATACTGGCAACAAATGCTATAAAATATACTAGAGCACATAAAGGTTATATACATAAAATGATTTTATAAATATGGAACAACTTACTCAAATTTGGACTAACAAACAAATAAGGCAATAGATGAAAGCAGCACAATAAAGTCATTACGAATTTGGATCTGTTTTATAGATGAAAAAAGGAATAGATGAATAAACAACGGGATTTTCCAAGTACTAACCTCATTATAATTGGGAATAAAATCTGAAGGTTTAGTCTCTTCAGAATCTTCTTCCGACCTTGTAATAACTGTGATGTAATCATTTAAACTATGTTATAGAAGCCTGACAATGCTACACATATCAAGTTAATAGTCTTTGCCCCAATGAGAAACTTGAAATCAATTGTTTTATATGGTATTTTAAATAGTTACAGCTTTTACACAAAAAGGTAAAGTCAGAAAAGTGAATCAGATTACAAAATGTACACAATCATACAATTGACTATGAGTCTTTGCATTGACTAGAGTCCAGTTCTACTAAACTCTAAACCCTAAGATCGAACTCTAAACCACATGGCAACATAGGCTCTAATACCATGTCTTGAACCGACTACCCTAACAGCTTAAGCATTAGGGTTAAAACACAAAAATGATTCTTTGTCAAACAGAAATAACAAGACCTGAATGTGTTTATTATATCATGCACACATAGTATGACATCAATATGTAAGCCAAAACTCACCAGATTACTTCCGGAAAACCTAAATTGGACATATATAATGCATTGATCTACTAGAAATCATTGATGGTAAGAAATTTAACAGGCTTAGAAATTGAGAAATAAAGTAATGACAGTTTTTATATTGTTATATGACAACAAATATGTTAAAAATCAAAGAATAGAAGAACTTACCCTGGGTCTCTAATGATGGGTCGTTGGATGATGCTAAAAACCTATCTGTCTGTCGTGACATAACCAAACTAGTGTACTGCAATGACTGCCTTCTCCAGCTTCTTGTACCAACTTGTTGTGGAAGGCCAACATCTTTTCCACTAAAGTGCAAGTTCAATACTTTAATATTTGGGGCACCTAAGCTACCTGTGATAGAATTTATGAAATTTTTTTGGTGTACACGAACATTTAGTTGTCTTAAAAGAAACACCAAACTCTTTCATAATTTGCATAGTAAGTATCCAACATGTCAAGACAACAGAGAATGACTGAAGAATAAAGAAAAAGTTTCTTTGAAATGTTACAAAATATGTCAAATGCCCATGTAGATGATGATAAAAAATACTTTTGATGAAATCAAAGAGAAAAATACTAAAGAAGAAACAAAATAATAGAAATTTCTAATAGATTCCTAGACTATATTATAGAACTTCGGCAAAGATTACAATGAACAGAGTGTAGTAGACATGATCTTGGTGCTGAAAAGGTACCATTTTCAACACTCATCATGATTATATTTTACACACAAAACTGCTAGAGGGGGAGGACATGTATTCTTTTCATTCACACTCGTTGTGACTAATGTATGTTCCTCATAAATCATTGATAGTTATGTCAATTTATTCCACTAGTAGCCCATCTTTGAGGCTTAGAACAGCAAGCCCATGCATAATCCTCACTTGAAGGAAGAGCACTTAACCAGTAGGATCACAAATTAAAGGACAAGAAGAAATAGCTGTCACAATCTGTAAAAAGAATAGAGTTGGACTATTGTAATGTCAACCGCTCAGGAAAATACCTAAGGTTCAGTCATGAAATTAAAACGCCAAGCAGTCTCACTGCCCTCACACACTATATAAATTGTATAAATCAAGGCACCTTTTTCCTACTAAAAAAACAGAGTTTTGTTGTCAGGGCTAACTTAATCCAACTGTTTTCATATACCCTCTCCAGTCTCAAATATAAGCAAAAGTAATGAGTGTTGCCCTCAAATATAAGCAAATCTCAACTAATTTTACTTCATTTAATGGGACTATTTTCAAGATGCCTTTATTTAATTGAGAATTTTATTCTTGATAGATTACGAAAAACATTGCTTTCTTAAATGAAAGCAGAACAATTAAAGACTACCATCATTTCTTAATTGATGTGAATTAGTGGTTTTTTGGGTTATATTTGAAACCGGAGGTACTATATCTTACACTAGACATGAACCTAACAAACTCAAAAAGCAATAACCCATAAACAAAGTTTCAGAGACAAATACAATATCTGTTTCAAAAAATCATTACAAAATTACAACCCAAGACGCTGTTTGTTGAAATATTTACATTGTACAAAACAATTGAAAAGACATCATAGTGAAGGCTGCAGCAATTTACCAATTTATCAACAATCTGATACCTATAGCATTGAAAAGTGGGTGGGATTAGTAAGGTAGATTACCCAGTGCTTTTACCCATCAGATTAAAAATATAGGAGATTGTCAGTATTCAGTACAAAGCAAATTCAACGACCCTGTTACCGAAAACTTCATATCAAATATAAAGTCACATTCCACCTTCATATCGGAATCCCAGAGACGATATAGCAAAGCAAAACACATGCAGAACACAAAATCACGGAAAAGGCCCCTCTTTGAAGTGGCAATTGTAATTTGTAACGGAATGGGTAGATCAAATAGAGAGAAGGAAGACTCACATGAAGCCATTGGAAGCCTGGAGCAGAAAGTGGGTGGGAGAAGGGTAAAGGGTTGGGGAGAAAAGGGAGACAGAAACATCGACAACATCGACAAGAGCAATGAATGAGGGACTTGAAACTTTCTCCTCGATTTACTATTCTATCTCCCCTTTTAATCTGATATTAATTAATTATTTATTATTTATTAATTGATTTAATTGATTAGGAGTTTTAATTTGACTTTTCTGGGTCCACATTAATTTTTAAATTTTTAAGGTAATTTTTGTTTAAATCTAACATTTTTTCTTTATTTGTATGAATTCAAGGGAGAAAAAGGAGGGTGAAAGTGAGATGTACAAAAATTTGTGAGTGGTTAATTAAGATTATATTTTTGTCAATATGATTAAAGTTAATTCAAAATGTATGAAAGTTACGTGTGATTAATTAAAAAATACAAATTATTTGAGATTGTTGATACATAAAATCGTTAAAAATAAATTTTGATAAAATTAAATAAAATTTGAATAGGAATAGTTGTAAAATATTTAATCAAAATTGTAATTTTATAAAACATAATAAAATAAACAGAAATCAATATTCAATAAATATTAAACATAAATCATTACAATATAATATTACGAAAAGAGAATTAAACTACAAAAATTAATAAAAAATAGAAAAACAACAATCATACTGTGTTAATAAATCTAAAATATATTTTTTTCATAAAATAAAATTGAAATAAAATAATTTATCTTAATAAAATGACAAATATTATATAAATTATTATAATTATTAATATTATTATTATTATGTTAGTCAGCTAACATTATACTACTAATATTGCATAAAAAATTTTTTGATTCGACTCTAAAATATATAATTTACATAAGAGATTCTATTAAAAATAATTGTTAAATTTTCAATAAATATTAATTAATAACAAAGTCAATAATACTTTATACTTATAAATGTTTAAATACGGTTAATAATTTCTTCTTTATGTCAAAGAAAAAAAATATTTCCATCCTATACAAGACAAAATTTCAACATTCAAACAATTCTATCTACCGATAATTTTGTTCATGATATGGTAAAATATATAATAGTGATAACAAATATTGTAATAATTGGGTGATAGTAAAATGATTTTAGTAGTAAATGTAGACCCTTTAACGGAAATATTTTTGTGAATATCTTATTCTAAAATAGAAAATCTTGAATTTTTAAATATATTTTTTCAAAATATAGAGTCTTTGTTTTTTCTTCAATGGAACAAGTATACGTTTCATGGAACAAGCATACGTTTCGTAGAAATAATTTTGTTTATTTTAAGAGATATACTTTTTTTTCAGTGAAACATTAAAAAATTAACTTTTTTTATTTTAAGATCTGATTGTTTATAAATAGAATTTACATTATTACTTTAATTAAAGATTGAGTTAATAGCTTAATGTGGAGCAAAATTAATAGCTAAAAATTTATAAAAATATGATTATTTTAAAAATGTTCATTATTAAAATGTATCAATTATTTAAATATGACATAACATCGTAAAAGTATTGAGAACATTATATGTGCTCTCCATAGCAATGGTAACTTATCATAACAACAAATTAAAATAAATGATGGTAACTTATTATATTTTATTTTCTTTATTTTGATTATAAGTGGAATCATATGTTTGCTTGATCATAATAGAAAAAATTGATATTGAAAGTTGTTAATACCCGATTTTGTCCGAATAATCTTTCAAATTAAAGCATAATAATAAAAATAAATAAAGAAAAATAAATAATAACATAAAAAATATATTTATTAGTTTAAGTTTTCTTGAAAAAAAAATAATAAAATAAAATAAAAATAAAAGAAAAATTACAAAAAATTAAATTTTTTCATTAAAAAAGAAAAGGTGAACTTTTTAAAAAAAATAATAAAATAAATAATTAATAAAAAAACGAAAAATAACAAGAAAATAAAAAAAAATATCTAAATTAAAACAACAAAATCTAAAAATTTAAAAAAAAATAAATAATAATAAAAACAAATATAATTTAGATTTTTTCATCCCTTAATATTTTTTAAATAATAAAACAAATAAATAATACAAAATTTTAAAAAATAAGAAAAAAAAATTCTTTCAATTCTCTAACTCCCCATAATCTCCTTAAAAATCTTTATTATCTTTATATTTTTTTCAAGTAGACTGAAACCTCAAGTGCACTGATAACGAGAAAAAAAAAATCCTCAAGTGGACTGATAACGAGAAAAAAAAAATGGGGATTAGAGGAGAGGCACGGATCATTAAAAGGGGGGACAGAGACGTACACAGGGAAGAGAAAGGAGAGAGCGGAGACTTGAGAGAAGGGAGAACATTTTCGAGAATAGAGAAAGAAGGTTCAGAGAAAAAGTTTCAGGCTCCAGGTATGTTTTTTCTTCTTGCTTATCTTTTGACTCCCAAATAGACATGAATAAATAAAAACAACATTAAACATGCATCTCCATCTCCATAGACGTATCTTGCTACCATATTTCTTCATTATGTTTCTACATGCACCTTCCACTTTGCGTCCTCCATGCACCGTGCACCTTGCCACAACCTCCCTCACGCTATGCTACGTAACCAACACTTCCACCACGTTCCACCCTCCACCGAAAAACCTCCATACGTTCCACCCTCCACCGAAAAACCCCCATACGTTCCACCCTTAACCTCCCAACCACCATGCCACCAAACCTAACCACTGCACCCTCACCATGTAACTTGACCGCACCCCAATCAAATCACATCTCCCACCATCCTTGGCGCCTCAACCACGCTCCATAGGCTAAAATCTATCACACTGCCCCATACTATACCACCATGCAAGCCACCAAACTGCCATGAATTTCCTCCACAATTTGCCACACGCTACCCCACATAACCATGCACCCTCAAACCAAGTGCTCCTCACTATCTTAACTTCTTCCATGCACTATAACTGCCCCGAGAGCCTCCAAGATCATGGATTTCTTCACTGCCACCATGAGAAACACTCCAACGAGCAAACTCATTGCTACAACTACCATGAACACCCACGCCATTATCTCTCACGTAACCTCCAACCAAACCTAACCACTAAACAACACCACCATGACGCCATATCCTCAACACGCAACATCAACCTCCACCTCCACTAAATACCCAAACTAGCACCTCCATGCAGAAGAAGCACCTCCTCTACCTCCAACCATGGTCTCCTCCATTGCATCACTCCAAGATCCAACACCTTCCATGTTCCTCAAAGATGTCTTCGTTGGAACCTCCACCATATACGAAACCAATACCATCACACAGCCATGCACCTCTCATTCATGCACTCAACGCCACCAAACGAACCACCCTCAACGCCTCAAGCCACGCCTTCGCCATTGCAAACCTCTACTAAGACGGACGAGGCAGCCACCATTCTTCTCCTCCTCACCTTGGCGAAACCGGCAATGCCCAGCACCTCCAGCACCTTCGCCATGCCTCTACCATGAACTTCCGTTCCGCTTCATCATCAACCTACCTCTCATCCTTGAAACTATGGTGACTTCCACCGGGTGTCCAGGCTCACTGCCATGATCCTCCATTGAACGCCCAAACTGCACCCACCAAGCCACCATGAATGCTTCCTCCTTGCATAGCCATGCATCCCACAACACCCTCCACCTTGCGTCTTCCCTCCACCATGCGCCTCGTTACATTGCCATGCACCTCCAGCACTGTTACCTTCACCCTCACCAAACCACGCCTCCACCGTAGGCCACACTGCAAGCTACCATCGTCTTCAACCACCCACGACCACCACCGAGCCAAGCCTTGCCTCCAAACTGCACTTCCCCAACAACAGCAGACCCAAACCTCCATGTCTTCCTCCTCCAGCAACTTCCGTTTAGTTTATCACGTCAAAACTGCACCTTCAACTACTATGCGCCACCATGACAGCAGGCATGGAGAGACTTCGACCCTGTTGCACCTGCAACGCACCTCCCACACCTTCAAATCACTCCACTTACTCTCCACACCCCATACATTTGAGCCTACACCCCTAGCTCTCTTCAATTCCCAAAGTACCCTTAAGCCCAGTTGAATTTTTTCAGTTGGTAGACTTAAAATGCCCCTTTAATTCTTTTTTATAAAAATCAAGAAAATAAAAAATTTTGACATATTGTGCTTTTTTTTTCTTTTAAAAAAATGTTTTATTTAACTTCCAACTATTCTAATTTTGATTTGAAAAGTCTTGATGACACGATTGAATTCTTAAAATGGTCGTTCGCACCGTATAAAAGTTCAATTCGAGAGAATTTTAACTTTGATTGGAATACCAAAAGACCGCACGTGTCTACGGTATCCAAATTTGAAGTTTTACTCTAAAAAACATTCAAAATAAAATATATAAAAGTTTTCAAAACTAAAAAATGTTAAACATTCTAACAAACAAGTATTTTCAAAAAACTACGTAACCCTGATTCTTCATCCCTGATGGAGATACGTAGGAGCAAACCTTGTCGGGCTCCCTAAAATCAAAAGAAATATTTTGTTTGTTTTATCTTAATCTCTTTTTTGGGAAAATAAATATTTTAAAAAAATCACACTCAGATTACTTATTTAATTAAAGGTACCGTCTTAGGACGGGTGTTGTGGGGGTGTTAACACCTTCCCCACACGTAACCGACTCCCGAACTCTAAATTCGCTTTTGCGAACTTGTCTTATCTTGTTTTTGGTTTTCCATAGTTTTTCTTAATAAACTATGGTGGCGACTCCTCTGTTTTATTAAAAAATATATAAATTTTTGTTCGTCGTCCCTGTTGTGGCCCCGGTTGCGACAGATGGCGACTCCACTGGGGATGTTTGAGAGTCAAGTCAATCTTAATTAAATAATTAAATATGAGTGTGGTCTTTTGAGTGTTTATTTTCCCTTTCTTTTGTATATACGCTTCTTTTCTTTTGTATATATATGTTGCTTCTTATCATTGTTGGAATATTGAACCCTAGGGTAGACGACATTCTATATCTGCTTGGGAACTTTTCTGGCTGTTTTGCAGGTGGGGGTTGGGTGCATGATTATCCCTTTACACACACACTCTTCATGGATATATCATGAGTGGGATCCTAAAACCCCGGATCTGAAAAAGATTAGAATTAGAGGGATTCAGTGATACTGAAATGGATGTACTTCCTATTTCGGTTTTCATAAGAATCCCAACCAGAGTCTGTTCTCTTATTGCCTGTTCATAAGCTAGTTGTTTACCGACAGCTTTCGATAAGGTGATAATGAGAGCCATAGCTCTGGTGGCCTTTATACCTTTAGGGATTAGGGAACTTACCTTGTGAGGATTCATCTAAAGGCCTTAGAACCCTATGTGTTATGCTGCCGATGTTGTTTAGGGCACTAAGGGAGGCAATCACGTACTGCAACTACTCACCGGCATTTGCTTATGAAGACAGAATGATAGTTAATAATGTGAAGGAGGGGAAAATTTGAAAATAAATTGAGTTTTAATGCATATCATACATATTGTAATGTCGGTTTCATGCATCATGTTTATTTTAAACAGTAATTTTGAAAATTGTACACCAGATCATGGAAGTTAAATCTGGCTTTGGAGTTGAGAGGGAATCAGAAGTTTCAGACTTGAAAGAGAAGTTGAGATTCGAACCAATAGAAAATCATCTTTCTAAGCTCAGAGAGCTAGGAAGGAAGTTAAAGGTTATACAAAGAGCCTCTTTCAGAAGGAAATATGGGAATCTGCTGGGGTTGTTGGAGCTAGAGATAGAGATACCCATTTTCACTGTGCTTGCTTGATATTATGACCTTTCCATGAGATGCTTTACATTCCAAGATTTTCAGTTGGTACCTACTATTGAAGAGTATGAGCAGATCATGGATATTCCTTTGAGTAGAGGAGTCCCCTATAAGCATTTGGAACAACACGCTTGTATTTCGACACTATCATCTATCACTAAAATCCCACAAGACACCTTGAAGAGTCGGCTAGTTGATATCAAAAGTACTAAAGCGATTTCTCAAAGGTTCTTAGAAGCTTACCTTTTTCAGCTAAGTACAGAGAGAGATTGGGAAATATTTATGAATGTGTTGGCTCTCACATTATATCGAGTGATGCTATTTCGATATGCTGGTGACTATATTGACTATGCTGCTATGGATATATTCGTTGCTGTGAGAACAAGATCTGAGAATCCAGTTCCTAAATTTTTTTCTATGATATTTTAAATGGTGAAATAAAATAATTCTAAAACTAAAAAAAAATAAAAATAAAATTGGTGAAGATGATAAACTACAAAGACCAACCTGAAGTTGATGCAACATGTAACTTGAACTAATTAGAGAAGCAAAATCGATAATGAAAAAGAAGTGGTGATGAATGAATAAGTGAAGAAGAGAAAGATGGTTTATATAATAGGAAAAGCCACGTAAAAAGAGAATGAGTGGAGTCTGCTCAGTACTTTTTGATAGATTGAATCAATGAATTCTAAAAGAGGAAGACGAAAAGGAAAAGAAAACCATGCATGCTACAATTCCAAAGATAAGATACTTTGATTTTTGGACAAAAAACTTTTGGCACTTGTTTACACTTCATTTTGTTTCAAGAATTCATGCATTAAAATATAGTATGTAATTTAAGTAAAGTACATTATAGGAGTGAAAAAATGGATTTTTTTTTTCTCCAAAATAGACAAAAAAAGAAGTGGAACAGAGATCCTCTTTCTCCTTATCAATCTTTTCTCCAAGTAAGGAATGTTTAAAGTTAAAGGCATTTCTGAAGGAGCACTTTAACTTCAACCAACATGGCAAGGGAATCCAAATTTCCAAATCTTGGAATTTGTGGCTTTATTCAATTTTTGACTTTTGGAAGTTGGCGTTGAACTTTAGATTAATACACTTTATTAAATTGCTTACACTCTTATGTTATAGAAATACTGTAAAAAGAAATAAATTAAGAAAAAAAATGTTATTCAAGTATATTAAAGTTTAACTTCTTTTTATACACTAATTGCTGTCAAGCAACATCTTAAATATAACTTACAATGTTGAAAAATCTATAACAAGTATCAACAACAAGTAATGATAAAGATACAAAGAATCTATAATGTGTCTCTCTTTATTTATACATTATAAAAAAAATCTAAATTTAAGACTTATATTTATACATTATATTTAAAAATTATACAAATAAGTATATTCATAATAAAAAATCTATAATAAATTCTCAGCCAAAAGTTTTATAATGTGTACCTCTTTTTCATTTTATAAATATATATATATATATATATATATATAATATATATATATATATATATAATATATATATATATATATATATATATATATATATATTAGAGATGATATATAAACTCTCACATGATAATATTGTTGAAATGTTCTAGTCTTAACGAGGAATGTCACACATTAATTACCTAATTTTTTAATTAAGTACTAGGATAAAAATTAGTATGCACATATTTATCTTGTTTTTATCTTCATTTTATGTCTTCGTTCTCGATTTAAATTATTATAACATTTAAATTATTATTAAGTATTCTAAAAAGTTTGTTTTAGTACTATCTTCAATTTTTAGTTTTATTTTATTTGAAAAAAAAATTTTCTTTCTTTTTTCATATCACTTATAATTCTTTTTATTAGTTATTGTTTAACTTAGTTCATATTTACAAAGTGCACTTAAATCATTAAGATATTTATTCTATTATCTCAATTTTTATTATATGTGTTTTTTTCCTTCGTGCATTTCCATTCAAATGATAAATTGCATTTTAAAAAGCACAAATCTCAATTTCATTAAATTAAATAATTTATAAGACCTATTTTATTATTTATACTCATATTTAATATTCTTATTTATTATTTATTTTTTCACATAAAAATATCTTACTCTCGATTTTAATTATTCAATCACATAAATCCTTAAAATGGATGTCCTTTCAATATTAAATCTTAATAATTTTATATTTCTTTTATTATAATATTTGAAACAATAAAGGAATAGATTCAAAATAGTTAAAGTATACCTATTACCTAATGTAGATGGTTACCACATAGAAAATTTATAAATATTAAATATAAAGATCAAAATGAGAATGAGAATGAATTTTTATTTTAAGATAGTTAAGTGTTCAAATTCTATGTCATCTTTACATATAATAATACTTAAAATATAAGATAAAATGAGATGAATAAATTATCATAAAATTAGTTTATTTTAAATAATATTAAAAAAAAATGTAACTGCATATAAATATTAAAAGAATAAAATTTGTAAATAAAAATGTGTGTAAATTTTGTAAAAATAAAATAACCACATATAAAATATTTACTCTATTTGAAAGATAGCGGTGTCATTTTATTTTATCAAAAATATTAAGAAAAATTCTAGCGTGTCGAAAGAAATAATAACATAAATAACATAGAATAAACATGTGTATTAAGAGTTATATCAAATTGACAGATTAAGTATTATACTAGTTAATAGTTAATCATTTTACCAAATACTTTATCATTTTATTTCAGATTACCTGAACAGTTCGAGAACCTTTGAAAACTTTTTTATTAAAAAAATAAAGAAAATGATATTTATACTATTTTTTCAATGAACAGCTCAACTGATTTAGATGATAGAGTAGTGATTTTTTATTTAAATTGATTAATTTTTTAAATTCAATTCTTGAACTTAAGCATTAATCAATTTAACCTGTGTTATCATATAAATTAAATAACTGAATATACTAAAGAAAATCTTTTACCAAATTAAGAAATATGTTAGATTAAGAAATATGTTGATAAGTGTGCCAGATCACTAAAACACTTACCTATTATAAGTGCATAAACTATTAATAGTTTATTACTATTATTATTATTACTATTATTATTATTATTATTATTATTATTATTATTATTATTATTTATTACAACACTTCATGTAAATTGTGTATATACACACAATACACGTTTAAAATATCAAATTAATCAAGACCCACGACGAAAGGAAAATTTAGTCTGATTAACAGCACAACCAAATTAATCAAGACCCACTAGGAAAGGAAAATTTAGTATGATTAACAGCACAACCGACCATTTTCAAATATCTCTATCAATCTAATAAATCACGAATTGCATGAGGTCCTTTGATAGTAGGACTTGGTTAAATGCGACGAATTCAATCTGCAGTCCCACCAAAAAATTGTGTATAACGATAAAAGAAAAAATATCAAATCCTATCTTAGGTAAGCTGGGGTAGAATCATAAAGCAATAATTTATGGTATCATTTTTTTTTCATTACCCCTTTTCATCGGTCTGCTATGCTTAACCAATAGTCATTAATTTATTTACTTTTACTAAAAGAAATTTCCACTTTGGAAATAGTGGCAAATTGTCACAGTGCAGGATGCGTCCACAATGTTTTGTTCTCTATCGTCATCTAATTTTCAACAATCTTCATTAGCAAAATCCGTATCTGGCCATATAAAGGGCTATCTAAAATGTTTCTAATCCAACCATGCACGCCATTTGATATTTTCAATGTGTCCTTCCAAATGAAAGAAATCACCAAAAAGCCATTTTTACTCTATTACTAGCAGAATACATCCTCTAGCATCATTCAACTGAGGCAATACCATTTCCATGTACATTCTACCTATTAAACATTCCATATTAGGAAATCATCGTAAATCATCATCGCTTATATTGGCTGAAACTTACTTCCAAATAAAGTTTCACTTCAATAACCTTTTCTGCTCCGGCTACCAGGACTTGCTACTTTCCTAGGACTGGATGATTCAGGTGAACCCTGCAAATTTCTCAGACCAGGAGAGGAACCTCCTCGATGTGCAGGAGATGCAACTTGACGAGGAGATCCTGTACTTGCTTCGGTCCCTCTATTATATGCCTCAGCCTCCAAACTTTTGGCTTCTTCATTCAGAACTGATAACTGTCATATACAACAACACATAGGTGTAAGAAATGTTTAGAATGATTGGACAAAAGTTGGAATGGTCCTCGTGAACAAACTACATAAAGCATAATAATAAGGGACAATGAAAAACTATCATGATGCAACTTCAATTTTGATAGATACCCGAATTTCGTTATCTCTCAGTCGATCTTGAAGTGCACTTATTGCAGGACTTAAACTGTAAAGACAGAAAGTAGTAAATTGTTATTGAAGAAGTAAAAGAAAATAAGAACGAACTAGAAAATAGACATTTTTCTCTGACCAGTATTCAATCAACTTGCACAAGGAAGCCTGATAGGTAGAAGTGTGGTGTATAAAAGTCAGAGGATGCACTTTCCCATCCCTGCAGAGTACAAACGAAAATTAAAGCCAATAAAAAAAGGATGACATATCATTAAAGCAAATAAACAAGAAAATTAAAGACAGTTCGTTGAAGGATCAAGAATGAGAATATAGTTTATCAAATTATCACCTCATATTTTGTAAGATGGCTTGATTATATGCATTTCGCTCCTCTTCAAATAATACATGTTGCAGATCTGCGTATGATGATGACGGCGAATCAATGTTGATTAAAGACAAGGCTGGCACAAGATAAAGGGGAACTTCTTTTCTTACAAACTCTGCACCACTGAAACCAATAAAAGCCATCTTTCAAAAATCAAGACTGAGAAACTATCCTGTCAACCCAAATGATTAAGCATGGTTGACCTCATCAATAATAATACAAGAAATTCAGAAAGGGATGTTATTGTTTTAAACTAAAGAGTTACTCTATAGTTATAGCTTCCATTTATCATTCAATCAACCACGAAGATTGAGAATCATCCACATAATGAATGCCTATCTCCATCTCCTGTGTGATTATGTTTATTAATAGAAAATTTATGGTGTAGCAAGTTGAGGTCAATCATACACTCTAGGCACAAAGT
>Ga0209489_104607_pt1 | contig 25169 bp, 13 predicted proteins | sample SiratrowhiteBW_FD_187527 | JGI IMG/M metagenome (GOLD analysis project Ga0209489, IMG submission 187527) | Root nodule microbial communities of legume samples collected from California, USA - Siratro white BW (SPAdes) (version 2) | ecosystem: Host-associated > Plants > Roots > Nodule | place...
TACATTAGTGCTATATTGATTCAACGTGGCAATGGTGATTTATTGAAGTTAAGAGCTTATGATATACTGATGGGTCCACTTATTCACCCAAACACCTTCCAATTCCTTTTCTCTTAATTAGGGTTAAACGCAAAAGGGGTGTGGCGGCAATGGATCCCATGATCCAAACGTTGCCTCGGTGAAGACCGGAGGCAGGAAAAACTTGATTGCACCACACTGACTGTGGTAACGAGGTTGAAAATATATTTGGCTGAGTTCAAGAGGGGGGGTGAATTGAACTTTAAAAGATTTTTCCAATTTAAAACACTGAAAACAGTTTAGTGAATAGAAAACCTTTTCTGAATCTCAACGATAAAAGATTTAAGGTGCAGTGGTGAAATAAATCGATTTCGGGCACGAATAAATCGATTTATTTTGCTGGCAGAGAGTAAATTTCAAACAACACACACACCAGTTGAATTTTATGCAGTTGAATTTTATGCAGCAGAAATGATTCTAAACAATATTATCCAGCAAAGACAGTATGAAGCAAATTAAATCACAGAATTTCAAAGTAATATATCACACAGATTCAATTACACCAAATTGCACACAAGATAGAATACAAAGAGATATACTAATACTCAATTTGCAAGTTTATGTAAATGAGATATATCAAAAACAATATCAACCAAGAATGTCAAGTTCAATGCAACTATATCAAACACAGCAGTTTAGCAGAAACAATATAAAGTTGATCAATACCAAATATTCACAATCACTTCAATAGTATCACACCAGCACACCAAAGACAGTTTTACAAAGCAGTACTAAAATACTTATTTTGGATTTCAAAAATTAAGAAGAATTAACATTGCTACTATCAAGATCAGATTGGACAGCCACTAAGATTGAGAACAAATATTGAAATTCAATTACTACAATAATAACAGTTCTGTAATATTATTCAGAATTCAATTGGAACAAATCAGTTGCGATTTGGAATCAAAAACAAAGACGCAAGCTTTGCAGAAGAGTCACAAAACAGATTACAATTTGAGGTTTTAGTATAATATCAAAAACAGATTGCTTTTCAATTTCAGAGATGTTACAGACCCTTGTGAAGGCAAATTTATACCCTATTCAAATCTCAAGAAACATACTCAATTTGCAGTATAGCAGCTAAACCAAGTTTGCTCCAGATTATCAAGAATCAATTTTATTACCAATTAATTCTAATGAGCAGCGCAAGAACGGTTTAGAAATGAAAGAGTAAGGTCAAGAACAGCAGAACAAGGTCAGTTATACTGGTTCACCCTTCCTCAAGGGCTACGTCCAGTCTCCTTTGCCCCTCAAGCAAAGAAAGTTTCACTATATCAATTAATTGTTCAAGTTACAATCAATCACACAATTCCTACTCTCTGTAAGAATCAAGAACCCACTGAAATGATCAACTACTCCCTGCAATCCCCCAATCAATTTAGCAACCACACAAGGCTAAATCCTATAGCCTAAAACAGTACGAACATTCAAGTGTTTTAAAGAATTACAAACAATCAACGCATATCTTGATACAAAAGGGATCAATAATGGTTAAGAAAGACTCTCTGATTGGCACGCAGAAGAGACCTTTGCACAGTCTTGAAGAATTCCAATGGCACAGTAAATTGGTCAAGAGTGATTCTTCAAGAAAAAGCCCCAATTGATTTTTGATCAAGAAATTCTCAATTACCCAAAGTGTTTTTCTCAGTGATCTCAATAATTGACTCTCAATTTCTGTAATTCAGACTCTGGCGCACATTAGAAACCTTGCAGTTTTTATAAAGGAAAAACCCCCAATTCTGTTTTTCACAAATCAGTTATTTAAGTTCTGTCAGACATGAATAAATTGATTTCATGAAAACTGGAATCGATTTATTTTTGTCCAGTGCAGTGTATTTCAAACCAATTTGCACCAAACTTTAGCTAGCTCACTTTGATTAGTTTTTAATCACTCTTAGACCATTGTGCTGGTGGACTTTTCCTCAATTATGCATAGGTTCTTTGCCAATCAAGCTCTCACTCACTCACACAAGACCAAATCCCAAATCTCCTCCAATTGCTTACTTGCTTTGTCTTGCTTGTTTTGTCTTGTTTGGCTTCATCAAATCTTTATTCTTGTGAGAGTAATAACAGGGGTTATTTGGGAGGCGCCGTAGCTGTTCACTAGCGGTGTGGGATTGTGAACTCAAATATTTGAGGCTTATAGAAAGGCTATAGTGGTGTGGCGGAAGAGGAGCCGTTAAGGCAATGCCACGGTGGTTACCGGTGACACAAAGCTTTAGTTTTGCAAACCCTTAAAGTTTTCTGGAAACAATTGGGTTTGTTTACCTTATCTAGTTTGAGATTGATGATTTTCTGAGTTTGGGGAATTTTGGGATTGGAACGGTATTGATTTTGTGTACAAAAATCATTTATGTTTAAAATTTGGCTTCGATTCTGGGTTTTGAAGGGTTGTTGTTTTGGCTATTTGGCTTTCTCTAGTTTTGGGTGATTCTAGAATTGTCAATTTCAATTTTTCAATAATTTCTGGGTGAAACTTTGGAAACTGTAATACCCTAGAAAATAGTTATAGAATAAAATTTAATTTTAGAGATAAATTTAATAACAGTTAAATATTTTTTAACAGAAGAGTTGTTTAAGTAAATAAAAGATAATTATTTACTTTTTATTTTTATAACAACCACCAACTCTCTCTCCCTAAAAAGATATTCTTTTTATTCTAATAAAAACTACCAACTCTCTCTCTCTCTAAGATATTCTATGTCTCTTAGAAGATATTCTGTTTTGTTCTAATAAAAACCACCAATTATCTCTAAGTAGATATTTTCTCTCTAAGAAGATATTTTATTTCTCTAAAAAGATATTCTGTTTTATTCTAATAAAACTACCAAATCTCTCTCTCTCTCTCTTTCTTTAAAAAGATACACAGTTTCATTCTTATGAAAACCACCACCTCTCAAACAATTTCTCTTTTAAAGTTTTCTACCTTCTCTCTAGATTTGTGATCTCATAGGTTATCAGATTTACAATCAGAGGACATCCCTAGATTCCTAGCACTAAGTAGATCAAGAGTGTCCGATCAGATTCTTGAATAAAGTTAGGTTGCTTGTGACTTTAGGGTTTTTGAGTATCTCTACTCTATAGAGGTAAGGGAAGCTAGTTTGAATGTTTTTAATAAATATTATAATTACTTTTTTTGTGAATTTAGGTAAGGGAAGCTAGTTTGAATGTTTTTAATAAATATTATAATTACTTGTTTTGTGAATTTGGGTAAGGGAAGCTAGTTTGATTATATTTCATAAATATCGTAATTATTTGTTTATTAAGGAATTGGATGAATATTTATGTATTGTATGATGTAGTATCAATGTTTGTGAATGATGTGGTGTGTGATCGAGACATAGTATCTTCAGGAAAGGAGATACCTGTGTTGAGATTATTAGGATGTGTATTGTTTGGGGATTCTAAGGAGGTATCTTGACTCTACTAGTACATTGGATTCAAATAGATGAAGTTTACCAGTTGGTGAAGAGTCGAAAGAGATTCATATGGTCCTGTTCGAGGTTTGAAATATGAGCCCGATCGGAATAGGACAAATGGATTAACCCTGTGCATATGGGAACTGTACCCGAGGTTTGAAATAGGAACTGATCGAGACAGACTGTATCCGAGGTTTGAAATATGAACTGATCGGAACAGATGGATGGTATATGACAGGTGCACACCTCTTTAGTTTAACTCAATGCACTAGTGTCTTCCGGAAGTAGAGAGTCTAGTGTCTTTGTTTGTGAGTGAGTATATGTATGATGTGAGATGAAATATGAAAGATTGAATTGTTATTGTTTACTTGAGATAGAAATCCAATTTATGAAAAAGTATATATATTTTAAAACTCTCTAGCTTACCCTTCTTTTTGTGTGTTGTTTGTTTTGTTTTTAAAACTGCGATGATCGTGTATATTACACGGGAGCAGAGGATTTGACAGGTGGTGGGAGCCCCCAGTAAACTGATGGAGAAGCTTTATTTTATTTTATTTTATTTGTAATTTTTACGAAGATATTTTTATTAGATTTTTTGTGGAGAAGTATATTTTTAAATACATTATGAATGTATTGATTTTTATATTAAGGTTTATTATATAATTCCTATCCAATAAAGTTCCTATTATATGAAAAATATGGGATGTTACAGAAACCACATGGGTTTTATTCAATTTTTCTTTTGGTTTTAACTGGGTATGGAAGGTTTAGGCATTGGCTTTTGATATTGACTATATTTTGGGTTATATGTTGACTATTGGGGATTCTGAACTAGTGTCTCTTTTTGGAAAATTGTAGTTGGTTCTGTATTTATGAGTTATTCATGATTAGGTTTTTCGGGGTTTGATTGTGTTGAGTTTTGGTAATTTTAGGTTCTGATGGTTTTGTTTCTGATATTTCGGCTTTGAATTTGGGTTTATGGGGTTTTCGTGGTTCTAGGTTGTGAATGATTTGGGACTGAAAAATGGTTGTTTTTTTAGGAAAGGCTAATTGGTATTCTTTTGAATGAATCTGACTAGCTTTTTTACTTTTAATAGCTTCCTGTCGTTGTTGAGAAAAGAAAATCATGCTAGACGCAGTAACCTTTGGGTGAGCGTATGAGCATGCTTAAAGCAGTAACCCATTAGCAAGATGAATTTAATAAAAACCGTGGCATTGCAGCAGCTTAGCAAGTATAATTATATTCATAATTTCTAACTCTATTTCTAATAAGGTATATACAAAAATTAACACATGATATCATAATTAGTGCAGAGCATATATATAACCATGGATCAAATACATGCACAACAATAACAACAAGGATCACACAACTACTCAAAGACTATTGTAAAAGCATACCCATTGAAGACCTTGTAGCAGAATCTGACTTCTCTTTTTTCTTTTATTGTGGTTTGCTCTTCCAATTCCTATGCAAGAGTTGTGTAACTTAAACTGTATTGGACTCTTAGATTTTTTTTAACAGACCCGAATAAGATTTCTCAGTATATTTTCCTCTCTAATTTATAAATATCTCTATGTATTCTCTATATCTCTCAATTTTTGTATATTCTCTCTCCTTAAAAATAAAATCAGTCTCTTATTTATAATTTTTTTTAACCCCTTCATCTTCCTTTGTAACACTCTCAATCATGATTCTTAATTAAGAATCAATTATTCCAGCATCTTTTGTATTAACTCCTTTTTTAAGACTATATGTTGAAGAAGAGGAATAGGACAATAAAAAAATGAATAGTCACTGAATGTATGAATGTAGGAAGGCTATGGGAGTTAAATGTCAAAAGCATGACTACTAAATGTGATAATTGTGAGGAGGCAAAAAAAACTGAAAATAGTACATCTGTAATTCTTAATCAAGAATCTTTAATGATGAGAAATAAAATTTGTCAGACACTAACTAAAAGAATTAAAAGTTATCAAGAAAGTTTGTTACTATCTAGAAAAGTTATTTGTGTAAGTGATTCAGTATGGGAGAGAAAAAAATATTTAATAAATAAATTTTAAAATAAAAGTAATGAAAAGATTGTTGGTAAATTAAGCATTTGTTAAGTGCAGAAAACAATATATATCGTGGAGGAAGCAACTGCCATCTTAGATAAATCCTTTCAAAACATGCTTAACTTTATACTAATACATTTTATTCGTAGACTCAAAATATTGTGTGAAAGATTTTTATTTTTTTTTTTTTTGAATCTTATCTATTATTTTGACGATACCAAATTGAATATACAAATATTAATAGTTGATTGCTTATGTCAAAATTATTTTTGAAATGTTTTGGAGTCAACTTGTGATTTCTGGGCAATCTTGCATTTAATCAATTTAATTTATTTTGATAATTTCTATACACTCTCTTAAAATATAATTAATTAAATATATTTAACTAAAATAACTAAATCACTTGTTTATTAAAACAGTCTAATAATGCAAATTCAGATAATATAATAATTATAATCATATTAATATAAATAAAAATGGTTTTAGATTTTATTAATATACACAATTTCCTCACAGGTAGTATAAATAAATACTATGGATTGTTTTTAATATATAAAGAATTTCGGTCTTAATTTTATTAATTAATTTTTATTTGGCTAACTAGTTTTAAATAATTTAGGATAATAAAATTTATATAATTACAATATCATTATAATATATTTATTATTTTCTTTCTCTAAAATATGATTATATTAATATAATAATACTCTATATTAAATAAATTATATACTTAACTATTTCTTATTATAATTAAACGATTTAATCATAAAAATTATTTTAAATGAAATAGTAAGTTAATGCAAGCTGTCAAATGGATCAAATGTCAATAAAAATCCATTACATATTAAGTAAAATTAAGACAACAGAACAAAAAAAATGTTATTTAGAAACAGCATACAACCTTAATTCCCATAATTTCCTCCTAATCCAAAAAAATTGCTTCATTAGGTAGTAGAAGCCGCTCCCCCTCTTTCTTGATGGCTATTATGATTTTTTTATCTCATTAGTATTTTTTTTATTTTTTGTTTTCTTAATAACATTTTTTATTTTTTAATTTCTGAAATAATATTCTTTTTTTTATATTTATTTTTTATTTTTACATTAAAATAATATTTTTTATTAAATTTTTTATTTCACTAACATTTATTTATTTTTTATTTTTTTCAATAGACTTCGTTATTTTTTAATTATTCAAAAAAACTTTTTTTCTTTTTTTTATTTGTTACAAAGTGAAATAATACTCTTTTATTTTTTTTATTTTTTATCGTCAGTATATTAATTATGATTATTATCTTTTTACTTTTTATTTTATTTTTTATGATTTTATGATTGTATTTTTATATTAAAATTTATATTAGAAAAGAAAATTATAATAAATTATTGTTATTTAAATTAAAATTTGTATTTTTTATTTGTTAAAATTATATCTAAAATAATTAATAGCATAAATAAAACAATTTTTTGGAGTATTTTTGTAACTAAATATTAATTAAATGGTTTAAAAATTTAAATAAAATTTAATTTATTTGTGAATTGCTTTTAAATGTTATGTTTTATTCGATAAAATTTGTTAATTATTGAAATGATGCAATACATGTTGAACATAAAGAAAAAAAATAAATAACAAACATATATTCACTAAATAGTTTAGTTAATGGTATATGAAATACTTTGTGCTAAATGAAATATAAATTTTATCTTTATCAAAAATCAATTACATCTTTATCAAAAATCAAATTTTATCTTTATAAAAAATTAAATGATATTTTTATCAAATATCAAATTCAATCTCTATCAAAAATCAAATTCTATCTTTATCAAAAATCAAAATCTATTTTTATCAAAAATCAAATTTTATCTTTATTCAAATTTTATTTAACTTTTTCCATTAATTATTACAGACAAAAACAAAAAAAAAATAACATGTAAAAGATTTACTAATAATTATAATTGACGTAACTATAAAAAATAAAAATAAAATAAAAAGAAAATAGAAAAATAATCATATTTAATATATTTACTGAAAAAAATAAAAAACTAAAAAATGGTATTTCAACTTAAAAAATAAAAATAAAATAATACTCTTTTAAGAATTAAAATATAAAAAATATTATTGAAAAATATAAAAAATAAAAAATACCAGTACGGTAAAAAAATCACCTGACTGCCCTCTCGCCGCTCTTGAATCTGCCAGGCACGTGACGCAGGTATGCTAATCTTTCTCCTAATGATCTTCACACGCTCCAGTTAATTTTGAATTAAATATTTATTGTTCTCAATCAATGATAAAACAAAATTATGTAATTATATAATTTAATTTTGAAATGAAATTAAAATGATGTTAATTATTTTTTCTATACTATATTATACATATATTAGATGCACATATTTGTTAAATATTTATTATAATTCAATTCCTTTTAGATAAATTATTCCTTATTAATTAATAATAACTAAATCTTTTGCATCATATTTAATAATAGATTCAAAATTTATTATTTCTTGAATTGTATTTTTTTTTTATTTTGTTCTGTTCTGAAACTACAGGGCGTGAATATAATGCATCTTGTCTTTTTGATTTATTTAATTTCTATTATTAATGTTATGTAACGGATGATATTATGTAAGATTTCAAAATACAGAATATTTCTAAAATTTGTTATCTCAATTATCTTAATAACAGAAACTTTATTTTATTTTCATCAATTAAAATTTACATAATATATATATATATATATATATATATATATATATATATATATATATATATATATATAAATATATATATCCTTTTATAGAATCCTTGAGAAACGGGGTATACATCTATATAAGATGTCAGGAACCTATTCTCAAATATCAATTTTTGAATCAACTATGGTTCCAAGAGTTGTTAATATTCTCACAAAACCATAGAGTGTTTCTGCTTTCTTAATCTCGTTGAACACCTCTATCAGAACCTAATTGTAATTCTGGTATTTGGAACCGGTCTCTGAAAAAGAGCTATTTCTTCAACCCCGTTTTCAAATTCCGTTCTGTTTGGAGCCGTTCATAATTTAGTTCAGTTTCTGCGCCGCTTAACCCTGAAATTGAACAGGTCAGAGAAGTCTGAGAACATGGCCGAAAGTTCTTCGGCTGCGCCTCCACAACCGAAGCCTGTGGTAGTTAGGGTCAAACGCAAACCATCTCAGTCCCCACTGGATGCTTTCTGTAAACCCTCTTCCTTTTTGTTTTTTTTTTTTTCCCTGGGTCTTATTTGAGCCATTGGGTATCTAAGTTTTTGTATGTGGTTTTGGTCATGGCAATGTAGGGTTAGAAATTAGCGAGAGACCGTTGAAGCGTTCTCTCTTGGATTTTGGAAATTTATCAATCTCTGATTCTGCTGCTCAAAAGGGTATGTTATGCTTGGTTTATTTTGTTTGTTTTATAGATTATTTACTTTATGCATGGTCAAGTCTCTTCATATTTTGCCGCAAGTAACTGTATCTATGTAACTTTTGAAAGTATTTGAATAAGGTTTGTTATGTTTGTCTCCTTAGAATTGAGTCTCTGTATTAGCATATTGGATGAACTTATGGATAGTATATGATATTTCATTACGGTATAGCTACTAACAGTGGGGGACCAAGACTCAGGATAAGTAGGGGCAATTTATTTAAAGAATAACAAATATTATTACCAAGGTTATCCATACATAAGCTATTATTATCAAGGTTATCCACACATAAGTTGTTAAAATATGAAAATTTAATATATTTAATAGTAACTTTAAAAGTTTGAGGGGTGCAACTGTCCGAATGTAGGTCTGTCACTGACTAATGATACTTAGATGTGTGAAGTTATTTTCCTTCCAGTATTAAGTGTTACAAACATAATTTATTTCATTATAATTTTTTTTTTCTGTAATGTGGACTTCTTTTGCTTAGTAATATTTAATTTTTGCTTTTAAGAAAACAAAGTTGCCATGATGTGATGCTACCAAATTAACTATGCCAAATGACTCACATGAAGAAATATGAACAAGTCCTGCTTGATTTGAGATGATTAGTGACAAAATGAAGTGCTAAAAAATGGCTGGACTTTTTTGAATTTAATGTGTTTAGTATTTATGGTTCAATACTGATATGATTTTTCTCTACTTAAGTGGAATTTCATAACAAGAAGGTTTTTGTTCAACATGTGGAGACAATAAGCAGCTCTGAGGTCACATTCGATATCGTGCAATCCTTTGTGGTATGTTGGCCTCCTACATGGTGTTGTTGGACTGATGCTCTCTTGCCTCATTCACTTTTTTCTCCATTTCAAACATTTTTTATCTCAGTATACTGAGTTGGTCAGGTCAATAGGGGTGACAACATTTTATCATATTGACAAACTGGATATTTTCATTCTATTGAGTTGGTCTTGTTAATAGGTGACAAATTTTAAACATTATTGATAAACTGAGTAGCCCTTATTAATGGACTGTTTCTTAGGATCCTGGCTCCAGTTGTCCATCTATTTCAAAGCCAAAAGTTGAGGAAAGAAGGAACTTCTTCAAGAGGAATAATGTAAGCCTTTTCTTCTTCACTTCTCTCCCCCTCTCTCATCTGCCTGTGCAGAATCACAAACTCACACGTGCTTGTGCACGCTTTATGTCATCAAATAACTGCTCATACTAACTGTATTTTTTATAACTTCACATTTTTTTAACATACTTTATCTTTCATTTTTTCCTACTTTTAATGTATGCAGAAGCAAGATCAGCTATTGGTTAAAGCTAAACAAGAAAAGGAGGTTTGTTACATGTCTTATATTACTCATATTTATAGATGTGCATATATTTGGACACTCATAATGCTCTTTCTTATGGGATGGCAATATATACTTGATTCTTTAACCCATTGAAAATTGTATTGATGTCTCTTATCGCTTTATACAATTGCACATGCCTTGTATTATTTCTTCTTATATCCTTCTACTACTTTCATCTGACAACAATGCCCTTTCTGAAATTTTGCATGATGTTATGATTGTTTTAGGAACCATTCATTTTTTTTTTCTTTTTCTGTTCCTTTCGTCATGTTTTTTGTTAAAGAAGAAGTGATGTGTTTTTCGTTATTTTGTGATAGAAAATCAAGCTATTTCAAATCCCAATAAATTTTTAAATTTGAAGATGATAAACATGCAAGTTTATTGATGATGATATCCTTACAAACTTAATTCCTTCTTCCATTCTGAAATCCTGTCTTTGCTGTATGCCCCTTCCCTTTCATATTTTTAAAGTGTCTCTTCTATTATAATGTCTCCTCGCACTAATGTTGCACCAGGGATGCATGTTCCTTTTCAGGGCAGTGCCCATCTTACCTAGAAAATGAAAATTACATGGTCTCTATTTAGAAAAATGAATTGCCCCCTTCCTCTAATACTCTTCAGCCTTCATGATATTTATACTATTCTTTTTATATATAATATTCACTTTTATATTTGTGGTCAAAATATATAATTGCAAGTAAGTGGTGAACAAAATTATAAATAGTACTTATTAATGTGGTAAATAGAAATATTAACTAATTTCAATATTTTATATTTATATGCTTCAAATGTTAAGCCAAATTTTTCATGACTATCATTTTTAATTCTTTAATTTTCCAAATTTGTCATTATTGTCTTTTTCATAAAACTTAGAATGCTGTAAACTAAAATTTGTATCAGAAAATTCTCGTATTTAGATATTTTTTCTGGTTAAACAACAGTTGGGCTAATGTTGATTTTTGTTAGGAGTGCACAGATTTCAACTCTATAATTTGTCAAAAGTAGTTGGCTTAGGTGTTCGATTATTAAAACTTCTGTAACAGGTTTTCTTGTGGCAAAATTGTCTCATTTTATTCTTTCTTCCAGTCTTTGGTAAAAGATGCTCGCTTTGAACAAATATGGAAAAGCAGGAAGGGAAACAAAGGGACAGGGACAGCACATGATAAAGCATTACAAGAAATATGCAACTTCTATGACATTGTTCGTGTTGACAATGAAGAGAAAAACAAGGAAGTGCAACAGCAGTAAGTATTTCCATCAGAATGTTGTTACTTGTGACAAGCAAAATATTTGCCAGAAAAGTATGATGGACAACATTTTGACCTATGATGGAAGCATGTCAGCTACAATAAAATTATCATATTTACCATGGTAGATGAGTTGAGAATAGGAATGCCCATGTCTGACTTCGGAATAGTAAGATTCATGACCAATAATATCTAAGAAGAATTTAACATAAAGAAACATATAAAAATCAATACACACACTAGTTAAATAGCTAAATAAGTGACATATAAGCTTTAGAATAATTTTTATTTAGTTTCTAAAATATCTTGATTAGAAAAGATCTTGTTTAAATTTGAACGTAAAACCTGATTATAATGAAATCTAGATTTTACTTGTTCTTTCTCTATATATTGATTAAGTGAAGCTAACATGGATTTTGATCCTTCAAGGGAGTGACAATGTTAGGAGTCCCACATTAAGTAGGATGAGCTATTTGATGTAGTATTTAGGCCGTGAGACTCACCCACCTAATGGATTAGTATTTTAGATGGAACTCTCCCCTTGTACTTCAGTCCAAACATAACATAAACATGTAATGGTCTTTGCTTGGATGTTGTCTTATTGAATTTTTGTCATGCCATGTCATACTGCTTGGCAGCCATTTAACAAAACAAAACTGTTTCATAAAAAACGTTTAATGTGATTACTGCAGAGAATACTCATTGGAGGATCAAAGACTTCTGTCTAGTTATCTTCCTCTACTGAGAGAATTTATTCCTAATGCGGCTGAAGAGGTTGAAACCGATTTGATTGCTCATTTGGTTGGTCATTCCAAAGAAGGTGGTTTATTTAATTGCTAAATACACAATTAAAATGTTATTGATTCTGCTACTTTTTGCCCAATGCCCACTGATTTTCTTTTAAATAACCGACAGACGAGTGAATTCAAACACATTTTTCTTATTTTTGTTGATGGTAGAAAAAAATATATTTGAGTTATCTTTTGACATTTTATCGTTGTCTACACTTCAGGTAATTGCTTTGTATGCAGTATTTGCTGACCTTTTTTCTTGTTTCAATGGTTTCAATTTTATTGGTCTGTGGACTCCAGAGAATTATGTGTATGACCTATACACTATGACGGATGAAATGGACATAAACACAGACGATACTTTAGCTTCTTATCCACTGTGAGTATGTTGTCTTTACGTTCAAATAGGTTTCCTTTTGTCTTGCTTATTGACACTGTTATTCATCTCAGTGTTCAAGTTGAGGAAGAGGAGGACTATTATGATGGTCCAGATGATTCAGATTATGAATCAGATGACTCAAATGGTATTCGCTAGTCTACCTTTTCACATAATTAACCCTTCAAAGCAAAATCACAAACTGCTAAATAATTCATTACTTTTGTTGGTTATAGCTGAAAACAATCCATTGAATGATTATCCGGATGAGATTTCTGAAGAGGATGAAGAAGAGGTTGAAGATTCTGAGAGTGAATCAGAAGGTGAAAATGGCGATGCTAGTAACGAATCATCAAACGAGGATACAGAACATCACGGTTTTTCCAAAGATTATGCTGATCCATATGATGAGGATTTTGATGAGTATGAAGGTGTTTGTAATTATGATGAGGATGGTGGTGATGAAGATTGGAGGTGGTCGTACCGATGAAGTTCACTTAGTTGACTTAGTTTTATTTTGCTGAAGGAACAAACTTGATTTTAATGTCATATCTATGAGGTGGGGTAAAAATGTTGAACAAAATCAAATGTGCAGCTGCCGTCGAACTAGCCAGGTTTTTTTGGCTATTAGGGATTTTATAGGCATTTTTTGCCGTTATATACCTAATAGTTTTTTTTTTAATTGAAATTTGAGCTAGAAGGCTTACAAAAATGACATTTACATTTTGGTCTCATTATGTTTTACATCATATTGCCGCTGTTTTTAAATTATTATTCTTTGGTAAAGGAGTTTTGTCATCACTATATCTTAGATACCTTCTACATTTCATAGAAACGGTTAATTTTTGAAGTCTCCAATTTTAGTTTTTAACAGAGCTGCACATGTAAAATAAGTAGGACAAAAAGTCCACAACAAAATGCTCAGGAAGGCAAAACAGTTCTATTTTTATTTTGAAAATACAAAAAAATAAAGCCCACCGAATTTTATATTTCATATTTTGGAAGACTAAAATATAATAATGGTGATTTAATAACTGCAAAAAATATTTATGTAATTTTTTCTAAAATCAATTTTTTAATTCTTATGGATAACTCCTACAAAATGAGTTATATCACATTAAATCTTTTAAATAATTCTTCTTTTATCAGTATCTCTTGATAAATTTAACCCAAGAGACACATAATTTATAACAATAAAGAAGGTATTTTCTTTTTGTTTACACATTCTAATTTTCAGTTTTACCCTGTGTAACTTCCTACTTTATTCAGGCTTTTGAAGTTTCTTTGAGATTTGGTTTTCATTTTTTTTTTTTTTCTAAATTTTAACTTTTAATTACAATCAATTACTTTGCTATTTTATTTCACTTCCAATCTTCTATTTATGTTGAAAACTTAATCACATGTATTAATATATACAAAATTTATTCTAAGCTGCATTAGCTCACATCACATTTCTATATTCTACAACTTTTTTTTCTGTCCAACAGTAAGTAGTCAGTGATAATTAGGGTTTTAACGTGATAGATAGAGTTTAACTAGCTTATGAGGGATAACTGAATCTTAACAAATTGATTAGGAAGCTTAGATAGTTTGACTCGATAGATATGAGTTATATTCTGTAACTTCATTTACTTTTCAAAATCAAGGGAAGGTTAGAATGCACCACCTTAACGAGGTGAACCATAAGATATAGCCATCTAATCACTCTAATTTTTAGAGTTTTTTTTATTGAAATATTGCAATTTTGTACATAAATTATGGAAATAATAGATTTAAAAAATATTACCAAAATTGGTAAGTTGGTTCATGAAATATAACTTAATATTTAACAAGTCCTCATTCTGAAAGACCATTTTATCTTCAACATAGAGAAACAAAGTTATCATTAATCAAACACAACTTTAATTGTGAAAAATCGAAAATAATAAAGTTATGTTTAGTGAACACACAATTTTGATTTTGTCTTAATTTAATCACTGGTTTGAATCTTTATATTAATCGTGAAAATTTATGTATGAGAGGTACGATCTCAATGCAAATAATATACGAAAATCATGCATGGATATGACCGTTTTTATGTATTGTTTTTTTAATGAAGTCATGTCACTCTATGACGTTTTCAGATTTTATTTTTTCTTGAAAAGTTTTTTATTTGCATAAATTGGAAAAATATTAGTGTAAAAAGGAAAGATCGGATAAAAAACAATATGAAAAAATTATTAAAATTTATTGAATAAATTATGCAATAATTTGATTGAATAATTTAACAATTAATTTGATAAATTATTTTATTTATTTTTAAATAATTATTTAATAAATTATTTATTATAATGTATTAATAGTGAGACAATAATGTGTAATAATTTGTGAAAAAGTAGATTAGTTTGACAAAAACGTGGAAAAATAGTTTTTATAAATTGTGTAATAATTATCTTGAATTATTTAAATTTTTGTAATAAATTGTTTGATTTATGTAGATATTCATTTAAAAAGTTATTTAATATTATGTATTAATAATGGAAAGCATGTTGTTAATATAAAAAATACAGTGAATTGTTTAACATATTGAAATAAAATTATGTAAAAATTTATTTAATAATTTGGTTGATTTATGTAACAATTTTTTTTATAAATGATTTATATTAGGCTTCACTATGAATTTTTTTTTTGTTATTCTTCTTTTAAGTTCAAAGAAACTTTTTATCTCTCCTATAATACCTTGTCTCTCCTCTTTTTTCAGAATACCTCTTCAACTCTATGAACTACGTTTTTTTTTTTTTTTTTTTTTTTTTTTTTTTTTTTTTTTTTTTTTTTTTTTTTCTGTTTTTGTTCTTCTTCCTCTTCTTTTTGTTATGTATACCTCCCAAAAGAGAGCACTGCCTTTCCATTTTCCAAGAGATCCAAGCAGCTTTTGCAGTGACCAAGAGATCTTCGTAGATCTCCAAATCTTTTTGATTTTGTGAGAAAGAAAACAGCTTTATGGTGGCAAAAAGATCTTCAGAGATCTTCCCTCAATTTTTATTATTATTTTTTATTTTTATTATTTTATTTATTATTATTTGTTATTTACTTTTTTTCAAATGATAAATGATAAATAATAAAAATAAAATACTTTTTTTAGAACTCTTTTGAAATAAAGTTCACTCGGACGAAATCAGGTGTTGACAACATGTAAAGTAGTATTTGTGCTAATAACCTGCTAAACTATGGTAAAATTCATCATCCTCCAGATCATCCATAAGGAAAATGACTGAAAGCTTAAGTAAACGAATAAGATGACTTCAAGAAGCTTTAATAAAAGTAATAAAGCCAGCAAAAGATAAGTCCATAAGACTAAGAAAAATATTTCAGAGCCAAGTCCATAAAAAGAAAACAACAAAACAATTATAAAGTAGATGATCAATATCCTCAACTTGTAAGCTACATGTAGAGCACATAGAACAAAGAGAAATATGTCTTTTTGAGTATCCAAATCAGTAGGCGAATGCCTATGCAAAAGCTTCCAAAACACCAAAGTCATAGTAGTGGGAATAGAATTAAACCAAATAATGACTGTCCTTTCTTTAATAGATGGAGCTTTCCTTTCTCCTTTGAGTAAACCTCTTGTTTCCTTATCCTTTTCACTTAAGCATCTGCTTAAACTTTTGGGACATAAGTGTAATTTCCTCATCAATTGAGTTATTCACCTCTTTATATAGAGCTTTGAGAATGGTAGTCTCCTCTTTTCTGACAAGAGCAGACTTAACCTTAGCTTAAAAACCTTTATCGGATGAAGTTGAAGCTTCTTTTTGGCTTTGGTCTTGTAGATGGACCATAACACTCTCAAGATTCCTAGAATCTCATACCATATGAGCTTCTTCATATTACAAGCCTCTATAGTGGCCATAGTCTTGGGCTCCCAAACCTTTGGCATGTTTTTCAACAATTTCAAGTTTATTGAAGCTTTAAAGAAGCTTTTAGACCATTAAGGAGGATTTTCATCTTTCCAAACATATCATCTGCACTTTCACCTTCCTACATGTGAAAGATTCATATTAGTGTGTGAGGGTGGTAACTTTTCTAAGTTGTACATCTTCGTTTTTCTCATAGTTGATTATCAAGGAGTCCAAATCTCCCTTGGCATTATTTAACTTGCAAACTTTTTTATATTCATTTTTAGATAATGCACAAATGAGAGTGTACCTGCTTTGTTATTTAAGTGTATCTGGTTAAACTCTTATTTTTCCCAAATCTCCTCCGGGGATGTGATATTGATGTCACTATTGTGGGTGACATAAATTGTCCCATGGCGGAACCCAAGTGAGTCAAATCACAATCACATCGTAGCGTTTGGGCTGCTATGCTCTTAAATAGAAAGAGTTATGTCTTGGCAGTGAGCTATAGCTTTTGGCCTAGTGGTAAGCGCTCAATCCAACAATCACCAAAGTGATGATCCTGCCATAACTAGTAGTGTGCAGACTTTACATACATCTCCTTCGGGGATCAAATGTGGCTCTATTCCTACCATGTTGGATCTTTTCCTTTAGTAGTTGTTAGACGTTCAACCTTTTAGAGATTGATTTATGATACCAACTATGAAAATAAGTCAAAACACACGAAGGGGTTGAGTTGTGTTTTCAAGTATTTTGTAGACTGTCGTAAATATTGTCTAATGATGTATAGTCACACGAAATTATCAAAGACATTCAATAATTTAGTTTTGAAAATTCTCCGTCTTAAGTTAGTCTTAAGTTAGTGCAGATGTAATAACATGTAATTTTAGCAAGATAAGGAAGGAAAAATATACTCTCGAGTTTTTATATTGGTTCATCTCGTATTGTAAACTACAGCCAGCTCTCAATCAATTGATTGAGTTTCACTATACAGATTAACACTGTAATTTATAACACAATTGTCATTTCAAAACGTAAGTATTCTCGACTAACACATCAAGTATTGTTTAAAACTCTTAGCCTTTCCTAGCTAAAAACCTGATTATTCTTTTGAATCTTATTCACTCTTGGGTAACCCATCGAATATTCATTAACAAACAGTCATTCCTAGCTAAGACAAAGTTTGTCTAAAGAGTGATATAAAATATAATTGAAGTTTTCTCACTAGAGAAGGTAGCATCTTTTGACATATACAAAATTTATGCACTCTTCTAGTTTGCCAATGAACACAAAAATGTTCTCACAAATCTTTTAGGACACTCAAAATTTTATTAGCATTTTTCCACTTTGCAAGTCAAACTTGTTCTAGTTTTCTTCTTAAAGGATAACTTTATATAGGCGTTGGAGGAAAGATTCATTGCAAATCTTTTTCTGGTTGAGCAACTTTAGCTCACATGATAGTTTTCCTTGTATTTCAACAGCTTGAACATAGAGAATGCTTTAAATGCCCTCATGCACACATTAAATTTTCTTCTCATTTTAAAGCAACATCCCAATAACTGGTAGAATTTATCAGTCCTTAGTTAGAGAGACTTTACTTGAAATTGTGTAAAGCGTTGAATCATATAGGTCAGATAGTCTTTTGTAGAGTTAGCAAAGTTTGCTCTACGGAGTTGTTGAAACATAGCAGCTTTATTTCTTTTTCCAAGATATCGTTGATGTGACATATGCTTTTAAAAATCTTCTTGAAAAAACAAAGGAAGCAAGCATTGTATACAACATAGAGTAAGCATAAAGAGATTTTTGTGAAGTACCACATTAATTTAAGCGATGAGAACCTATCTCTTGGGATTCAAGAACAACCCAATCTAGGGTAGGAAATTGCTTAAGATTGTAGATCAACATGCAAGACTTTCAAAATCAAAAGTTAATTCTGGATGAAAACATGGAAAGTTCAGGGTAGAGATTGAATTTACTGGAAAGCAGGGTTTTAGGTAAAATGGGTGATACAGATAAGCAGCGCCACTTCAAAGGAGGAGGATAAGCTGCAGATACACCACATGAGGATGGAAAAACCCCTGATAAGTCTAGTAGTTGATTCATAATGTGTTCTCCTCAATTCTCCAAAATGTTTAAATCCAAATTTAGTGTATGAGTTTACCTCATTCGAAAGTAAATAAAAGAAAATTAAAATCATCATATCATTAGCAAAGATTAGTTGCCCCAATAGTTAAGTGTAGGCATATCAAACTTGTGAACTTGGGTTCAAATCCTATCTTTAGACAAATATTACATCTTTACACGTATTTTTACAATGAAGCTTAGTCTCCTCATCTCCCACACCTTTATGGACATAACAATACCATGTGGGGCACATCAATATTATTATTATGAATTCTTAATTTTATTTTCAATATAATTCAAATTCCAAAATTCTATTTCCTTTAAATATTTTAAATATAACAATTTGTAGAGACAAATCAACAATAAACTCCAAAATTCTAATTCCTTTAAATATTTTAAATATAACAATTTGTATAAACAAATCAATGATAAACTCCAAAATCGTAATTCCATTAAATATTTTAAATCTAATAATAAATAAATCAATTGACATGTCTATTTATTCATTTATGTTTATCTTCAATCCTTATATATTAACCATCTCACTAACAAAACACAATTTGATTCAAATAAATAAAATAATTAATTTAATATCATAAAACAAATTATCAAATAATATGTATTAAACTAATAAAAATAAATATTGCACTTGAATCCTAAAATCCTAAAGCCATAATTTAGAAATATCCCAATTTTAAATAAGAGGCATAAATTTGAACAATTTAAATATTATGAACACACTTTACCTAAATTTATCTCAAGATCTTAAAAAAAACCACCAATACATAATAAATCAATAATAAAATAAAATCAAATAATCAAAATTAATTCTTGATGTCAATACTTATATAATATAAATTCTTATTAAACAATCTTTTTATCCTTAGTATCTTCGTAATCCCAAAAGCACATATAACATAATACTAGTTAGACTTAAGGGTTGTCTTTTTACCCATAGTTCTTATAGGCATTCATACATGAGACATTCCTCATTCCCCTTCTTACTTTGAATGACAAGACACAACACTTAGAGATACAAAATCACTTATTTAAGAGTTGATGGAAGACCATCTCTAAGACTGCAAACAAGAAAAAAAAGGTCTTTGAGCTAGAGACTTGATCAAAACCTTAACAGAAAATTGAGCTTAGTTGGACTTGATTGTGCTTTTAATAAAACATTTGAGTTCAAGTTCAACTTTGAAGAATATCACTCTAGAGATATTGGAGCATCAAGATTATAAGACCTCTACTTGTAAATTTTGTAAAATAATAGAATTGAGTATGTTGGGCCTTATATTGTGGGCCAAGCAGTGTAGGATTTTCTCTTTCGGGCCTTGTATTTGGGCCCAAATTTTGTAGGTACTACTTATGGTAAAAACCCTAGCTTAGGTGCCAAGTTAGGTTAAAAATTGTAGCTTGTCATGCAAGTTAGGGTTAGGCTCCACTCCTCCATGAAATTATAGCCTAAGACACTTGTCCTCCTCTCATTGGAAACAAGTTAATAGCTTAGGTTGCAAGTTACCTTAGCAACATGACACTCTCATTGGAGAGGATTCTCTCTACTCGTGGCTTACCATTTGTTAAGTTCTTATTTGAGAGTTTTTGAAAAACTTGCAAAACAAGTTAGGGTTAACCATCTTTTGGTTTATAAATAGAGATGTTCTCTATGTGTAAAATCAGTTTTGGAATGAGTATTTAAATGTTGTCAAATTTGAGTCTCTTCTACTTGTCCAAGAACGCTCTCTAGAGTAGTCTTCTACAAGACTTCCTCTTAGTATATTGGTCTAACCTCACCTAGAATTCACTTCATTTTTTCATCTCAAATACCTTGGTTCTGCACTTCAGCACATCAGTTCCACTGCATTCATTCCAAACAATAAGAAACAAAATCCAAACTCAACGAAGAAGAGTAATGACACATTCAATTGAAGTATGAATTACATCAAAAGTCATTCTCTAGATTTGTCATGGGTAGTCTCCGAGTTTTTCTTCAAAATGTTAAAAACAAAACAAATACAGAATGAAAAAAAAAAATGACTAACACTTATGTATTTAAGAGTAATTATAGGTTGACAACCTGAGGTGGCATTACACCCAGGTTACAACCGCACGTGGCACTGACGTGGCCACTCGTGTCTTACGTGGCAAATTTTATCCAGCGTGGCATTGGGGTAAAATTTAGGGTTCCAGTTTCATTTCATTTCGTTTCAGCGCCGTAGCCACCCACAGGTTCCTTTCATTTTCCTTCGTTGAGCGTCGCAGCCCCCCACAGGTTTCCTTTCATTTTCCTTCGTTGAGCGTCACAGCCACTCACAGGTTCCCTTTCATTTTCCTTCGTTAAGCGCCGCAACCCCCCACCCATCTACAGGTTCCCTTTCATTTTCCCTCATTGAGCGTCACAGCCCCCCAACAATTGAGTTTGACTTTCATTCCGTTTGAGTTTTCAACATTTGCAATCAACCGTAACCACCTACCAAATCAATTTTCCTTTTGAATCGACCCATCTTGTCATTTACAAATGTGGCAGGTATGTTGTCAGATTTTTGTGTGTCTTTGTGTAGTGTGAGTTGTTAATTTGTGGTTGTGTTTGTATTGTGTTATTTACGTATACATTGTTGTGATGGGCGGTGACTAAGTACAGTGGGTTCAAGACTGTATGTGGAAAACTGGTAGTATTTGACGTATGGAGGTGAGTTTGGCATATAATTGTTGCCCCTGTGATTTGTGGTCAGAAAGTTGCACACAGTTAGATCCTTAAGTATAGAGGGTTAAACAGTTCTGAACTGTCAATGGTGTTAATAGTATTGGCTGTTTTGTTAAATGTAAAAGAATGTGTGCGATGTGGGGTCAGAAACTGTAACACAATTACACACTTAAGTTGACATTGTTAAACATTTTTCAACGTTGAATGTTGGTAATGGCAGTTTTGAACATTTTTCCATTTTTAATATGACATAATGCATAGGTACTGAATTCTTTTACTGAAGAGGTTCATTCTAAACTAGCTATGGCTGCTAGAAGGTCTAACGCAAGAAGATCCGATGTTGATAACAACGGATTAAAGGTTCATGACTTTTTTTTTTGCAATTAAAGTTTGTTAATAAAGAAATGGTTTTGCTTTCTTGAATTAATTTTGTTTGCCATGATATTGCAGATCCGAGTTATTCACCGAGTTGACATTGATGTAATTGTTGAAGTGAACAACAAGCTGCGTGATTTTCAAAGGGCAAAGTTGGAGAGAACTCCATTGAAATGACTTGTTCGGATGACACAACCAATTAACATTTCTTGTCTTGTGTTGAGGGAGTTGGTCAGTCGTTGGTCTCCTAATGACCAAAGCTTTAGAATTAGGGAGTTTCTAGTTCCTCTATCTAGTCTAGATGTGTGTATGGGGTTAGGCCTAAGGATAACTGGTCAAGAGGTTAGTTTTAATGATAATAATTTAGGTTTGGTAAATAATTTGTTCAATGGTGAGGATATTACCGTCGTCAGTATAGTTGAAAAATGTACTTGTCTTTGTAAGTAATTCATATTGATAATGTCATATTATTTAGTGGTTACTGAGTTAGTTCTTGCTTTCTCATAGGTCAAAGTTTACAGTCCCCATGGAAGGGTTTTTTATCTCAACATAACTGTCAATAACATTGTCAAGGTACACCTTTCGAATAATAAACATATTAATAGTAAATGATGTCTTACTTAGGCTAAAACTGTTATGTCTGATGTGCAAGTAACAATCTTTTTTAGGTATTCATATCTGACATTGGCCCTCCTAATGACGAACTACTTAGAGCTTCACACCTTGTCGTTGGGACAAGACCAGTTGTAGGTATATTGAGCATTTTTACCTCATTATCGATCTCAATTAATAGGAAAGATTACTACATTACTTTTTGACATCCAAATCAACTATATCTTTATTTTTTAATCCAGATCCAAAGCATTTTGAATTGGTGGAGAATGTTGAAAATGGGAATTGACATCAGTCAACGATCGTGAAGTGCTTGTCTTTTCATTTTGGAAGAACTTTACTTCATTTTAATGTAATTTCATCGATGTATGTCTGAACCTTGAATTTTGGTAATCATTAATGTTAGCGGATTTCGGAAATTGTATTTGTAAACTATTAACTTCAGTCATGAATATTGTAAGCCTAAGTTATTAATGAATGTGGTTATTATGTTTAAACCATAAATAAGGTTTTACATGTGTGGCACACCTCAAATGTTTACCTGTGTAGCATTTCAAGATACTGAACCCCCTTTTTTAATGGCAAAAGTAACGAATGGAGAGTGTTGACAAGCCATTGCCACCACAACAAATACAAAGTGTGTAATAGTATGTAGTTATGTGTCTAATTGCGTATTACTAACCAACCACACATCGAATGAACCAAATGAGTGCACCCATTAAACCGACAACTGAAATCTTTACCTCTGTGTCATTCCATGATGCTCAAATCCCCTTTCTAATGGCAAAAGTAAGGAATGAAGAATCTTAACAAGCCATTGCCACCAAAGCAGATACCAAGCGTGTAACAGTATTACTAACCAACCACACATCGAATGAACCAAATGAGTTCAACCATTAAACCCACAACTGAAATCATTACCGGTGTGGCATTTCATCGTACTAAAACCCTTTACGAATGGAAAAACTAAGGAATGGAGAGTGTTGACAAGCCATTGCCACCACAACAAATACGAAGTGTGTAATAGTATGTAGTTATGTGTGTAATTGCGTATTACTAACCAACCACACATCGAATGAACCAAATGAGTGCACCCATTAAACCAATAACTGAAATCATTACGTGTGTGGCATTTCATCATACTAAAACCCCCTTACGAATGGCAAAAGTAAGGTATGGAGAGTGTTGACAAGCCATTGCCACCACAGCAAATACCAAGTGTGTAATAGTATGCAGTTATGTGTGTAATTGCGTATTATTAACCAACCACACATCGAATGAACCAAATGAGTGAACCCATTAAACTGACAACTGAAATCTTCACCTCTGTGCCATTCTATGATACTCAAATCCCCTTTCAAATGGCAAAAGTAAGGAATGGAGAGTCTTAACAAGCAATTGGCACCAAAGCAAATACCAAGCGTGTAACAGTGTTACTAACCAACCACACATTAAATGAACCAAATGAGTTCAATCATTAAACCCACAACTGAAATCATTACCTGTGTGGCATTTCATCATACTAAAACCCCCTTACAAATGGAAAAAGTAAGGAATGAAGAGTGTTGACAAGCCATTGCCACCACAACAAATACGAAGTGTGTAATAGTATGTAGTTATGTGTGTAATTGCATATTACTAACCAACCACACATTGAATGAACCAAATGAGTGCACCCATTAAACCTATAACTGAAATCATTACCTGTGTGGCATTTCATCATACTAAAACCCCCTTACGAATGGCAAAAGTAAGGAATGGACAGTGTTGACAAGCCATTGCCACCACAGCAAATACGAAGTGTGTAATAATATGTAGTTATGTGTGTAATTGTGTATTACTAACCAACCACACATCGAATGAACCAAATGAATTCACCCATTAAACCGACAACTGAAATCTTTACCTCCGTGTCATTCCATGATACTCAAATCCCCTTTCCAATGGCAAAAGTTCGAAATGGACCGTCTTGACAAGTCATTGCCACCAAAGCAGATACCAAGTGTGTAACAGTATGTAGTTATGTGTGTAATTGCACATTACTGACTGACCACACATCGAATGAACCAAATGAGTTCACCCATTAAACCGACAACTGAAATCTTTACCTCTGTTCCATTCTATGATACTCAAATCGCCTTTGCAATGGCAAAAGTAAGGAATGGAGAGTGTTGACAAGCCATTGCCACCAAAGTAAATACCAAGTGTGTAACAGTATGTAGTTATGTGTGTAATTGCACATTACTGACTGACCACACATTGAATGAACCAAATAAGTTCACCCATTAAACCCACAATTGAAATCTTTACCTCCGTGTCATTCCATGATACTCAAATCCCCTTTCCAATGGCAAAAGTTAGGAATGGACCTTCTTGACAAGTCATGGCCACCAAAGCAGATACCAATTGTGTAATAGTATGTACTTTTGTGTGTGTTTGCACATTACTGACTGACCACACATCGAATTAACCAATTCAGTGCACCCATTAAACCCACAATCCAAATGTTTACATGTGTTCCATTTGTTCATCCTGTCAACACCCAATTTCGTCCGGGCAAGTAAATAATTTAAATAATAAATAATATAAAAATTTTTTCTAGCTTTATTGTTTTATTTTATTGCCATTTTAATATAATTAAGAAAAAGAAACTTTGCATAGGTTAACAAAATAAATTTAAATTAATAAAATAAAATTCATGAAAAATATGGTACGGGAA
>Ga0209489_104608_pt1 | contig 25164 bp, 25 predicted proteins | sample SiratrowhiteBW_FD_187527 | JGI IMG/M metagenome (GOLD analysis project Ga0209489, IMG submission 187527) | Root nodule microbial communities of legume samples collected from California, USA - Siratro white BW (SPAdes) (version 2) | ecosystem: Host-associated > Plants > Roots > Nodule | place...
ATATATATATATATATATATATATATATATATATATATATATATATATATATATATATATATATATTTTCATGATAAAGAACTAATTCATCATACGAATTCAACGTTCACGAACATGAGTTTTCATGGCACACAAAGTTAAAAAGCCCCTTTCTCAATTCAGTTCATGTTGAGGAAAAAGCTTTTATGGCACACATAAACTTTCATAGGAAATTAATGTTCTTACAACTTTATTAGTGGGGGAACACTTTTAACTAAACTGAGTTAATAGCTTTACTAAAAGTTTATTAAAGCAAAGGTATTATTCGAGTTAGAGGCACAAAAATATTATATTAATCAAGTTTAACACAAGCAGTAATAACTCCACTCAACGTGCCATAATAGCAAGCGATGATAGTGGCTTGGTTTGACCTTTGAAAGCGAAGTTTCTTTCATTTTTCACATTTTTCTTTAAATTTTCTAAAAACCATACTGTGTCCAAATGAACTGAATTTGAATGTTCCACTTGGGCTACGATGTGAAACACGAAAAGTGAATCACGAGAAAGGTGATTCGGCAAGACATGAATGTCTTTGTCCACAAAACAATCCACTTCAGAAAACAACACATAACTTTTCAAGGGATGATGAATAAAAAAGGATGCTAGCACTCACAAATTTGACCCATCTCTATCCTTTTCTAATTTAGCATTTTCCAGAAATCACTTTTTTCATTTCATTATCACCTAAGAACTAATCCACACTTAAACAAAACAAGTATATAGATGTTCACTGACTGATATATAAATATATATATGAATATTCATATGAATATACTTTGGCTTAAACAAATAAAAAGAAATATTTACTAATATGGCGTGATAATATGATTGTTTGTTAAGTGCATGCAATTGTATTTTCAATTTTAGGTTTATGTATGAAGAAAATCAATTGAAAGATGCATGATCATTAAATTGATTTTGTATTATCCAAGGGAATTTTATTTTTTAAGAGATTAGTATTAATCTAGTCAATGTTAGATTTTTAATACATTCTCAAAGTTTTCTAACGTGTGTGTTAAGGTTGACCCGATAATAGGTGACTTAATATACTTAACAATAGTTTTATTCAAATAAAAACCTGCTAAATGAAACAATAGTTGTCTCACAATCGTCTTTAGCACGAAATTATTACCTAATTAGTAAGGTTGTTGGGCCTATCAAGACTCGCTATTAGATTGCTATCAAGTCATCTTTATATATAAGTTTCACGTTCGAATTGAGAAGTTTCGGTGTGAGGAGGTGTGTCGGAGATCTTACATAGACTAGAAATGAGGTATTTCAATAATTTATAATTGAGTACAAACCTCATCTTACAAGTCAGTTTCATAAGATTGAGTTAGGCTTAAAGTCTACTTCTTGATATCTTTTATTTATTTTGATTATGTTTTTGTGTTTACTTAAGTACTACTCTATATTAGTTCTTAAAAAATTATTGGCTCAATTTATTGACTTGAATTTTAAAAAATCTTTTGTAAATGAATTTTATTTCGATTTTCATCGATAACTTGAAAACCGGTTTTTGAAAGATAAAAAAAAATATAATTTTTTTCATCTTTAAAGAACAACACTATTTTTCAGTAAATATATATATATATATATATATATATATATATATATATATATATATATATATATATATATAAAGAATGACTTTTTATTATGTTAAACAATAGTTGATTAATAGTATTTTATTTTCTCTCCATAAGCGTTTAGTAGAAAATTGTCGAAAGGTATTCTAAGAACACACTGCGGAAAGAGGGTTCTAGCAGCATAATATTTTCCTCCTTTATTTGTCTCTTTATCGTGATTTATATATATATATTGAAATTAATATTTTATAACTTGTATTAATTCAACACACTATATAGAAGTTCACTGAATGTTCTGTGTGTCGGCTAGGCCAAACTCTTAAACTAAATAACAAGAGTGTGATACATACACACAATGTTTAATATTTAAACATGTTGCAACATGACATGCTCCATAAGAATTAACTAAGAATGAACCTTCTTCTAACCCTCATGTCTGCCACCAAAATTCACTATAAAAAGGTGAAAGTAATGTGTATCCAACACCAACTTGGAGTTTAGTGATAAAGGTGTGATGCTGTTCCACATTTCTGGCACTTATTAGTAAAAAAATTGTACGGATCAATGGGAAGTAGGTGTTGATGTTCTCAAAGTCAGATTGGTAAGCAGATTTTTCAACCTGAAATTGTGATAGCAAAATATTAATTAAATGTCACAAGAAATTGACACTTTCTTCTGAAACGTGACGATTAGATATTTGTAACAATCATGTTAAACACGTACACATCCCGAATCTCTCTCAAGTTATTTGTTTGCCGAGTTTTGATTTAGGTTATGGAAATAATGATTAAGTGAATTTGGAGAAAAAAATTTGTCCTTTGTTAGGTGGGTTTGTTTTGTTTTGAAGTGGGTGAACTTAACCATGCATACGTGACCTTGTACATGTTAGAACTTTCAAATATCTTTAAGAGTATAATTACTTATTTAGTTATTATAGTTAACTTTTTTTCATTCATATATTCAAAAATATTTTGATTTGTCACTATAAACCATTTTTGATTAGATGAATTAAAAAAAATTAAAGTAATATGTGAAAAAAATAGAAGATAATAAAATGTCACGTATGAAAATTAAAATGAAACAGTTTAAAATATATAAAAAAAAATATCTTTTTTTCTAATTAGAAGAAATTTATATGAATAATTACACTATCATACAAAATACTAAGACACGTCATCACTAACATAACGTTAAATATAGAAGTGACTAGCATATAACGTTAAATATAAAAATATATGATTTCTCAGCTGAAATTTATTTTATTTTATTTTTTTTATAAACTTAGGTTAGATGTCATTATAAACTTAAACTATTGCATCTTGATATAGATGACTTATTTGATATTTTTAGATTATGTTTTATAATAAATCAATTATTTTTAAGTTTTGAATTTGTTTAATTTTAATTTTAGTTAATTTTTATTAATAATTAATTATGAGAGTCAGAAAATGAATTTGATTCCTAATTCATATTATTTTACTTAAAAATAAACAGGAAAACATTAAATTAAGAAAAGAAGGATTGAAACTCTGAAGATGAGTGATTAAAGAACAATTTAATGTAAAACAACTCAAGCCCAACGTCAGAATCTGAGGTCGACTTGAGAAAACTTGAAATCAATTTAGTGGAGATGCGCCTAGTATAGGTGACTTGAGCCCGGGCCAGTTCAATTGGCCTAGAAGTCTAAAACAACAACAGACCCTAGTTGCGCTTGGCGCCACTACGGTTGAGCCAAGCATGAGCGTCGAATTTCTAATATTATCTAATATTTTCTCTGCATTAACACTAGACATCTTGAGCCGTCAAGGAGTAGAATTGGCAATTGAAAACAACTTTAGGCTTCTTTGGGAGTAATTACTTACTTTTCATTATTCTTTATAATGTTTGGCTTCTTCATGATTATGAGAAACTAAAATATCCATTGTGGTTGGAGATTAGAATTTACCTTTTTAAACTCTCATTATGATTTTCATATTTATGTCATTCCTTTCAATATATTGGTATTTTAATTCTACAGTTATTGCATGTCGTGTTGATTCGTGACTTGATCTTTGATTCTTTAGGTATTGGGAACATATCTTATGTAATCGGGAATTCAATTAAATACTAAATGAAAGCTTGTGCATAGGAAGAGAGCAGGATTCACTTGTTGTCTTAAGACTCTTGTGGCCATTACAAGTTTTATTTATATAATTGATCAAGTATTTGACAATTAATAGATAAATTTAGGCTTATTCATCTAAGGAATTAAGGTTTGGGTAAAATTGTAGGTTGACATTAATTATTGTCTAGAAAAAAGTAAATGTTTTTATGTATGAAAAGTAGGATTGATGAACTCTAACCCTAACAACTCATATTATTCATATTTAATCCTTTTTTGCAACTCAATTGTTAATAAAAATATTAAATTTTATTTTAATTTCTGCACACAAACTCAAATCATGGAAATGTTATTCAATCTAGTTTTATTATAATTGTAACTATTGTATTATATTGCACACATCCTTTGGGAAAGAATGATATTTATTACTTACGTTTGCGACTGACTCACTTGCCATCATTAGCAAAAACAGGCTAACACATCTCAACTTTGATAACATTTCATACACTACTAGAAAATTGCTGAATAGTGATCGATTTTTTTGGTCACTATCAGTGACTGAAACAATTTGGACACTATTAGTGACCGAAATAGTGACTAAAAAATTAGTTACTAATTCGGTTACAGATTCAGTCACTGATTCGGTCACTAATTCGGTCACAAATTCAGTCATATACTCGGTCACATATTCAGCCACAAATAATATTAATAATAACAATAATTATAATAATAAAAATAAGAGCAACAACAACAACAACAACAACAATAATAATAATAATAATAATAATAATAATAATAATAATAATAATAATAATAATAATAATAATAATAATAACAATACTAATATTACTGTTAATAATAATAATAATAAATATAATAGTAATAATAATAGTAACAATATTAATAATAATAATAATAATAATAGTTATAATAATATCAATAATAATAATAATAATAATAACAATAATAATAATAATAATAATAATAATATAATAATATTAATAATAATAATAATAATAATATTATTATTAATATTATTACTATTATTATTATTATTAATATTATTATTATTATTAGTAATAGTAATAAAAGATACTTAAAGTCTAATTTTTCCTTAACCCAAAAATTATCAAGCTTATCTACATAATTTTTTCTTCATGAAAATATGAAAAGTTACCTTATATGAAAATAAAAGTATTGAAGAATATTTAGATTGAGAGATGAACCTAGAGCAAATATTTGAGTGCAACCAAGTGGATCATGAAAGGAGGGTGTCCCTAACTATTTTGAGCTTTCAAGGATATACTATGTTTTGGTGGATGTCAACACCCAATTTCGTCCGGACAAATAAAATTATTCCAAAATATAAAACAATATAAAATTAAAATAAAAATGTGTGTTATTATTTAAATAAAAAAGAGTTTTGGTTCCATCCTATTTTATGAATAAAGTTAAAATAAAATTCATAAAAAAGGAAAAAGAAGTAAAGAAAATCAGTCTATTAAAAATTTTGTTAAAATAATAATAATAATAATAAAAATAAAATTGTCATTAAAGTGTTGCCATGTCACATCCTCTCTTTGCTTCCCTTTTCTGATGCTCATTAATGATACGAAAATTAATTGAAAATAAATTTTAAAAAATTAGAAAGGCTAGAAATTTAAATAGTTGATCTGATTATTATTCTGATTAATTGCAAACGATTTTCTGCTTAATAGTGATTAAATGCTAATGATTTTTAATTAAATGTTGATTGTCTAATAATTGATGCATTTTCTTTTTCAATTGTTATGCTCATCCTTTTTATTTTACAGGCTCCATTTGATTAATGTTCTAAAATAGTAATTAGATAATTTGTTTATTTTTTGAAAAGTAGAAAAAATAATGATAATAAATATATATTTCAAAATAATAATAATATTAAAATAAAATAAAAAAAGGGTTTAAGTATCTATTTCTATTGTTGTGTTATTTTGGTTGCTTTCAATAAATGTAAAAATGGAAAAACAATAAAGAAAAAAACGAATTAAAAAATAATAATAAAATGTTTCAGCCACATTATCTCTAATATTCCCCATTTATTTTCCATATTCATTTATTTTCAAATTTGATTATATATATGGGAGGTTATGATGCCATAACTTCAATAATGGTACAATTCTGCCAATTTTTCAGTGTGGGTTATTAGTCCTTGAGATTTAACAGTCAGTTGGTGTCATAAGTGGGGACAATTAGGAATTAATAGATTTGAATCTGAATTAAAAGAGAATAATCAATTGGCAGTTCACAAATTATAATTAAGTGGGAATAATTAGGAATTAAGGGATTTAAAATTTGAATTAAGAGTGGGCTGACTAGAATTAGTATAAACATGCATAGTGAGCAAGTGGATGGACACACGAAAAAAACACGAGACATACTAGAGATACTAAAAAGGGTCCTGAATATTAATGAGTAGATCGTTTGAAGGTGTGTCGCAACCGGGATCACGACGAAGACGACGATCCAAAAAAGATAATAAAAATGATTTTAAAACAGAGGAGTCGCCACCATAATTTTTATGGAAAACTATGGAAAAACAGAAAACAGATAAGGCAAGTCTGTGAAAACAAGTGAATCATTTTGGATATCGCTTGATGTGTACAGTCCTTTGATTATCTAAACGAAACGTTTTTCGAATTAAAACCCGCATGATGCGTACAGTCATTTGAAGTTTAATCGAAATTATCTTAAAAATAAGTCCAAAAGAAAAGAAAATAAAATCCTTTATATTTTTCTCTATTCTATGTTTTTCTTAAAATCTTACAAATTTTAGATAAAAAAATAATAAAAAAATGAGAATTGTTTTTTTAATAACGATAGTTTATTTTAAAAAAAAAAACAAATTGATAGAAATATTAGGTGTCTAAGTGAGTCCCATAATACAATGATGTTACAAGGAAAAAGTACTAAAATCCAAGTTCCCTTCCTTTTTTATTATATAAAAAAAAACTATAAAAAAAGTGAGATGTATGGAAACTTTAAATGCATTGAACTTAATTTTTTTAAAGAAAACCCCAACGTGCACATACCCTTCCACCGCCTTTGCAATATTCGGTGCCTCAACAATTAAAATATTTTGCCCAATCACACAATGCCACGGCCACTGCTTAATTCAAATGCCCACTTCAATATCTCAACTTTGCTGATTTTTATTCCTTTAGTCAAAATGTCAAGCCAAAGCTTTTAACTTTTTATTATTTTTTATTATTACGCTAATCAAATTAGGTTATGAGATAGGAAATGAACGTGGCTGCTGGTGCACAGTTTCAAAAGGGAAAACCAGATTAAGAAAATTTTCACGTGAGTGAACCTAAGAGGCACAAGACGCTTCTCAGATAGTGAGGAAATCTCCGGTAGCGATGCGATAATGACGATGGTGGCATCGGTGTTCGCAAGCGATGGTGGGAGAAGGTTGGTGTTATGGGAACGTGAGGTGGCGGCGCGAGCAAAAGGGGCTCGGACAAGAAAGAGACATAGTGACAAATAATGGCTTTGGAGAACGGAGATGGGCAGCGGCGCAAACATAAATGGTTGCTTGGCAGTGATTATGATGGAGTTTGGAGGTGGCTTGGCTCGTGGTTTGGCGGTGGCTAAGATTGAGAGAAGTGGTGTCACTTTCGGTGGGCTAGCTCGCCGGCGGGAGAGGCGCAGATGGAGAACGTGGGGCTATGGTTTTGATGGGTGACTCGATGGTGAAGTGGGTAACGAGATTGGAGGTTGTGGGGACTGGTTACAAAGATGGCAGGGCTTCTCCGCTCTGCAGCAACGCTGGTAAAAGGGGCTTCGCGTGAAGGCGAAGGCCTTACGGGTGCGACGACTTGGAAATAGAGGAGCGACTCATCGGAGTTCAAGAATTGCAGTGAGCGATGATGGTGAGTCATGACGCATAATGGATCGAGAAAAAGTGAGGTGGGGCGATTCACTAGTGGATGGAGAAGATGACATGGTCTTTGGGTAACTATTTTGTTGAATCCAATACTGTTTTTGGTGAGCATCATTGTGTGTGTACGGCGTTTGGAAGATTTGAGGATGACTTTGGGTGTCGGGTATGTGTGGATAGCAAAATGGCTTAGGGATGATGGCTCAGATCCGAGAACTTTGTGATTCTTTTTTCAATTTTAAGCATTACTTTTGATGTCTTGCTAGTCATTGTTTTATTTGGTGAGTGCATGGTGCAGGACAATGTGCAATATGTATGTGTAACAATGCAATATTCTGATAATGAAACAGTAAAACTAATGACAGAGTAAGTAAATTACCAACCTTATGTGTCGTTGCCTTTCTTTGTTGCTCTTTCTTTTCTCTATTGCTCTATGCCTCGTTCTCTTCCCTTGTTGCTCTTTCTTTTCTCCACTACAATCCTTTATTGAGTTTTTCAGATTTTCCGAGCAGTGATTAGAGAAAGAGGGGCTTTTCAAATGTCTGAAATGAGAGCTCCAGAGGAGGGAAAAATTGTTGTTATGGGAGCCCCTGTCCTGAGATTTAAAAGAAGGAGCCTTCTCAGCAGGAAAAGACCCGTTGGAGGGTTGACTTGGGCAGGTGTTTGAAGGGACAAAGCCATTTTGTTGAGATGTTTGGCAGAAGCAGGAAGGTTGGCAGGGGACAATTTGTTAGGATGGGGAAATTTTTATTGTAGGAGGTGGCTTTGCTGAGGGCAACATTACATGGAAGCATTGCAGGCAGTAGGTAGCAGACGGAAGCACTGCAAGGGGCAGAAGCATGAACAAGGTTTGGAGGGCTGAGGGCGTAACTGGCAAAGGGAGGATCCTCACTGAATTTAGCCAAAAAAAGGAAAGAGGATCCTCCAATTGAATCTCCCCTTTTCGTTATTTTTTAATTTTAATATTTTTTGTAAAACAAAATTATATACATGGAAAAGAAAAAAAAATTGTTTGATTATTATTTTGAGAAAGTAAAACTAACAAAATGATAAGAGTAAAATTTTTCTTTTTACTATCTCATCTTTCCCAAAATGAGAAAGAGGTAAAAAGAGAAATTAAACTACATCATTACTTATTTTTGTATTCTAAAAATGAAAGAATATAAGAACAAAAATCCAAAATTCTAATTAAAAGAGAAACTTTTTATTATTAATATTTTTAGAAATTAAATAAATCCAGACAAAATTAGGTGTTGACAGCTGCCCTTCTTTACCTTACCTTTACTCGATAATTTGAAAATTAAATTTTCATATTATGAAAGTAAAAGTTAAGTAAAGACAGAAACATTAATTTTGTCCGGTTTGAACAAGAAGAGAAATAGAAAGAAAATTCCAAATATCTAGACCATGACCCAAAAGAAAGGTCATCATTGAGAGACTGGAAAGGGGAAAGTGAGGTCGAAACCTTGGACTGAGCTGAGGGGATTACGAACTACTAAGTGTTGAAAAGTTGAGGTCAAAACCTTGGACTGAGTTGCACAGGTACAAACTATCACATGGTGCAAAGTTGAGGTTGAGACCTTGGACTGAGTTGAGAGGGTCATGCCATTTCTTCTAAAAGGTTGAGATCTTGATGACATCGAGACAGTCCCATACCATTATGAGGTTGTGACCTTGATAACATACCATTACACACAGACGAACAAAATGTGATCGTCAAAATCTGGAAGAACACTTTTACGAATTTGAATCTTTGTAAAGACCTTGGCAAAGCCGAGTGGGTAATATATTCGTTGAAAATCCGAGATCTTGACTGTGTCGAGAGGATCATCGCTTCAAACATAAGGTTGATAGCGAACCAGCGAGCTACACCTAACAACATAAGACCGGGATCTTGTATCGAGAGGATCACCGTAACTTCACTTGAGACCTTGTATCGAGACGGTCTCAAACCATTTTTGAAAAGAAATGTGAGATTGAGACCTTAGCTATGCCGAGAGGGTCACAAATCACCTTTTGAAAAGTTGAGATCTTGACCATGTGGAGAGGATCACGACCATAGTTTCTTTTTTATGAAAGATGCATGAAACTTTGAGTTTCTTTTGCATGAAAATGTGAAAATGCATATATGAATGCATGGATTTCTTGAGAATGAAAATTTTTGAGAGTGCATGAATGTGTGAAATTTTGAGTTTGCCTATATTGATGCATGAAATTATTTGAGAAAATGCATTTTTGAATGCATGAAAATTTTGAATTTGCGCATATTGATGCATGAAGTTCTATTTTTTGGTTATGAACGTACCTGGATGAATGCATGAAACTTTATTTTTTTAGTTTTGTTTTTTTTTTTGTTGACATTTAGAATCAATTGTTTTCTTTGCTATCATTGAATTCATTTGACATCAAAATTTTGTTTTTGAAAAATGAGGGATGTTACGAATCCTGATGTTATTGTTAAAATTAGGGCATTATTGACTTTTTCCTTTAAAACATTTTAATGCATGTGCTTGAATATGTGGGATAGAAGGTTGATGAGGTTTGAGAAGAAAATGAGATTTGTTAGATATGTTATCATTCGCATGCCCCTATAAAAGGAAAATTCTATGCAAGATATACATGCGAAGCACGATTGCTCCAATTTTGGTGTGTTGGGGTGAGGTTAGGTGAAAAAATGGATTGCATATTTGAATGGTAGAATGGATAATTGGGTCTGATGAAGATTGACTAGTGCAGCATCATATAGGGAAAATTGCATCCCCAAAAGGGAAAAACAAATGGAATTTACCCCAGTTTAAATGTATAGGGAAGATGACAAGGTTTCAATGGAAGGTGGCTCGGCTTTTATGAGGTGGAAGGAAAGGATTGCCCCAGTATAGGGTTTCTCTCACTTGGTCCGCTTTCGTTTGACTTACCAGTTTATAGAGGAATGTCGTCAGACAGGAGCTTTTCAAACAACTTTCTTTTTTGTTATTGTTTCTTTTTCTTTTCTCAACCGAGTTGTTAGTTATGTCCTCTTGTCACAGGGTTAAGCTTTTTGAAAATCAGAGCAACCATTCCTATGTGGGCTTTATTAGGCTTGTAACGTGGCCAGGGGTTAAAAGGTTGCCAAGAAAAGATATGAAGGCTCAAAACTATTTAAGGTTTTTTTCTTTTCTTGTTTTTTTTTTGACACAAAGATCATCAGCCAAGTGTGGTGTAAAACAATCAAGGTTTTCTTTTATAGCATTTCCTTCTCTTCATTTTTTGTTCAACATTTTTTGCTTTTCATCACTTTGTGATAATATTTCTTATTGTGAATTCACATCATCTTTTGAGAACTTTTTCATTGAATTTTACGAGCTTTTTGATGTGTACCTTGAGTTGAGTTTTATCTTAGTGATGATCCTTGCTTGGGTAATTTTGAGAAGAACTATATATATTTTGCCGGCTCAAGAAGGGTACAAAGGATTTGAATTTTTTTCGGATAAAGAAACATGGCCACATCATTTCAAATCATTATTGCTTTATTTTCAAAAAGGTTAACCCTGAAACAAGATTCAATGCCTCCCAACACATGTCATTTTCCATTTTTCATCATTTTTTTTATATATTCCTTTGCTTTATTGTTCTTTCTTTTGCCTAGACTGCCTTCACAAGTTTTCAATCTAGCGGACTTTCATTATTTGACCGTCCCTGGAGGTTAAAGGTCAACCATTTGGCCAACCGAGAGAATCCTGACTTTTTCAGTATGGTACTCTTGGTTTGTCGTTCCGGGCGATGGTGAAAGCTACTGGGATGAATCCTTTTATTTTGAGATTTTGGAGATGAGGAGAAGCCAGAGAATTTCAAACAACATGCATGCAAATGTTTCATTGGAAATTGTCTGCTTTTGCCCCTTATTAGAAGATTGAAAGAATTTTAAAATCCCTATTTTATTTTAATCTCATGAATTCAACAATTTGTGAACAATGATTCGTCATGCAATGCTTGGCTAAAAAAAAAATAAACAAAAAAATTCTTTCATTTTTATTGATTCCGCGACACCCTTCGAAGACTTGCTTTTGATGACAACACATGAGAATTTGTGTAACCTCCCATGGTATTCACTTTCCTTCCTTTTTTTTACTCAGCATGACAAAAATGTGCGAAATGAGATTAAAGAAATAGAAAAATTAAAATTTATAAAGAAAACAACACGGAAGTACAAAAAACGATGTCAAATACAAATCATGAACAAAAGCAATATTTCTGCACAAGCACGTCGTCATTACAGAATCATATCAGACATAAAATTTCTTGACCGCGTCGGAATTAACTGGTAGAGGTAACTCCTCCCCGTCCATCTTTGTTAAGATCAGTGCTCCTCCTGAAAATGCCTTTTTTACCACATAGAGACCTTCATAATTTGGAGTCCACTTCACTACTAAGTCACCCTCGTGAAATTCTCGAGGACGGACTTTCTTGTCAAATGCTTTTTTCATCCTTCTTTGGTATAATTGCCCATGACACATTGCCGCTAACCTTTTTTCCTCAATAAGGTTAAGTTGATCATATCGGGCCTGAACCCACTAGGCCTCTTTTAATTCGGTTTCCATTAACACCCTAAGAGAAGGAATCTCAACCTCAAATGGTAATACTGCCTCCATTCCATATACCAACGAGAAAGGTGTTGCCCCTGTAGATGTTTGCACTGAAGTACGATATCCATGCAAGGCAAACGGAAGCATCTCATGCCAATCTTTATATGTTACCACCATCTTTTGGATTATCTTCTTTATGTTTTTGTCCGCTGCCTCGACTGCCCCATTCCTTTTTGGATGATAAGGAGAAGAATTATGATGGTGAATCTTGAATTCCTCACACAACTCTGTCATCACTTTGTTGTTCAAATTTGTGCCATTGTCAGTAATGATTCTGCTAGGTAATCCATACCTACATATCAATTCTCTTCTTATGAACTTTGCTATTACTTTACTTGTAACACTGACATAAGAAGTGGCTTCCACCCACTTGGTAAAATAGTCAATCGCTACTAGGATGAAACGATGTCCATTCGCTGCCTTTGGCTCTATCGCCCCAATGATATCTATACCCCACATAGAGAAAGTCCATGGTGCAGTTAAAACATTCAATTTTGCTGGCGAGACATTAACATTGTCTGCATACAGTTGGAATTTATGGCACTTCCTAACATGCACGCAACAATCATTCTCCATGGTCAACTAAAAATAACCAGCTCTCATGATTTTTTCTGGACATGGAATGGCCATTCATGTGAGTTTCGAAAGCTCCTTTGTGAATCTCTTTTAAGATTAACTCTGCTTCTTTCGCGTCGACACATCTAAGAAGCACCATGTCATGCCCTCTTTTGTACAGTACATCTCCATTTAACACGAAGCTCGAGGCCAACCTTCTCAGCATTCGTTTATCATTTTCGGAGGCGGTTTCAGGGTATTCTCGGCTTTTGATGTATCGCTTGATATCAAAATACCAAGGTTTGTCGTCTGACTCTTCCTCAATGAAATGACAATAAGCCGAATGTTCATGGCTTTTCATTTTGATCATTGGTAGCTCTCCCTCTTGGTTTAGCTCAAACATGGACGATAGGGTGGCGAGAGCATCAACCAACTGGTTATCCTTTCGCGGAATGTGGTGGAATGTTATGGCGTCGAAATATTCCACCAATCCTTTAATATATGCTTGATAAGGAATCAATTTTTGATCCCTAGTCTCCCACTCTCCCTTTATCTGGTGGTGTATTACCAGTGTGGAATCACCATATACGCTTAATGATTTTGCCTTAAATTCTATGGCTGCCTGAATTCCCATAGCACAAGCCTCGTATTCTGCCATGTTATTGGTGCAATCAAAGCACAGTCTCGCCGTCATTGGTATATATATTCTTTCAAGGGTGAAATAATCACTGCTCCTATACCATGACCTAATGCATTAGACGCTCCATCAAAGAATAAGGTCCATCTATTTTCATCATCATTATCCCCAACTGTAGCGAACAACGCAAAAATATCCTCATCTGGAAACTCAGGTTGCATTGGTTGGTAATCTTCAATGGGTTGATGGGCTAGGTAGTCTGCCAGAGCACTACCCTTGATGGCTTTTTGAGTGACATACAATATGTCATATTCGGATAACAACATTTGTCATCGGGCTATTCTTCCTGTGAGAGCAGGTTTTTCGAAGACGTACTTGATTGGATCCATTTTGGATATCAACCAAGTTGTATGGCTTAACATGTACTGCCTTAACCGACGAGTTGCCTAAGCCAAAGCACAACAAGTCCGCTCTAGAGAGGAATAACGTCGCTCGCAGTTAGTGAACTTCTTGCTTAGATAATAAATGACATGCTCTTTTCTACTAGTTTCGTCATGTTGACGTAGAACACAACCCATCGATTCATCTAGTACTGTCAGGTATAAAATGAGAGGTCTCCCAGGAACTGGCGGACGCAGTACTGGGAGCTCTTGCAAATATAGCTTGATTTTATCAAAAGCTGTCTAACAGTCTTCATTCCATTCCACGACTTGGTTTTTGCGCAACAACTTGAATATCGGCTCACAAGTGGCAGTTAATTGGGAGATAAATCTAGCGATGTAATTCAACCGTCCCAAAAAGCCACGCACTTCTTTTTCTGTGCTCAGATGTGGCATTTCTAATATTGCACGCACCTTTTCCGGATCTACCTTTATCCCTTTTTGGCTTACAATGAAGCCTAGTAGTTTTCCGGATTTCACGTCGAAGGTGCATTTAGCTGGGTTTAGCCTAAGCTTGAATTTCCTCAACCTCCCAAATAGTTTCTTCAAATTGATAAGGTGTTCCTCCTCAGATCCAGATTTGGCAATCATATCGTCGACATAAACTTCGATCTCTTTGTGCATCATATCGTGGAAAAGAGCCACCATTGCTCATTCGTACATTGCCCCAACATTTTTGAGCCCGAATGACATCACTTTATAACAAAAGGTTCCCCATAACGTGATGAAGGTGGTTTTTTCAATGTCTTCAGGTGCCATCTTAATTTGATTGTATCCCGAAAATCCATCCATGAATGAGAACAGTGAGGAAGTGGCTGTATTGTCCACTAGAGTGTCGATATGTGGTAGCGGAAAATCATCCTTGGGGCTGGCCCGATTCAAATCTCGATAATCTACACACATTCTGATTTGTCCATCCTTTTTAGGCACTGCAACCACATACGCCACCCATTGGGGGTATTTGGCTACGGTTAAGAATCCTGCATTGAATTGTTTTTCCACTTCTTCTTTTATTTTCAAAGACACTTCCGGTTTCATCCTTCTCAACTTTTGTTTGATCGGAGGGCATTCTGGTTTGAGAGGCAATCTATGTTGCACTATGTCCGAATCCATCCCGGCATATCCTGGTATGACCAAGCGAAAACGTCTTTGAACTCCTTCAGTAGAGTACGTAATTTTTCGCGTGTTTCTTTTGTCATATTAGTGCCTATTTTAACTTCCTTTTCTTCATCTTCTTCACCCAAATTAATTGTTTCGACATCCTCTCGATGTGGTTTTATTTCTTTTTCATCTTGTTCTACTAATCTCATCAACTAAGGAGAGGGTTCACAGTCTTATTCGTAATCATTTTCTGTATTATCAACGGGGTGCATAAAATTAGGGCACGAAACATTGGCATTGTTATTTTCAAAATTTTCATCAACAAATATGCATTATTCAAGTTTACGAAAATAAATAGACAAGAAGAACAAGCATAGCACAAAAACACAAATTTATAACAGAAAATGTGCATTCAAGTCAACACTGAGTCTTTTAATCAAAGCAAAACATAAAAGTAGCAACGCCAAAGTCTTAAGTCAAACCAAAAGGGCTCGCCCCTTTTTTTTTAAAAAAGGAAAACTACATTTCATCACACGTAAACACCATGGATAAGTTCACAGATTCCCAGTTGCCAAGTTGCACGTCTGGTGGACAGGGGCGCACAAAATTTGAATCTTCATCTCCAAGCTCCTTCTCGATTGCAGCCACTTGATCAGCATTTATCCATCCTGCGCTTCGGAAGCTCTGCTTGATGTCGCACAAAGTAATTCCTTTTGCTTTCGGCTCGCGACCCTCTTGCCTAGCTAGGCTTCTTTCTTTCCTTTCCTTAACTATCCTCCTCTTATCTGCTTTGGTGGGCTTGTACCCCAAGCCATATCTCCCCTTGTTTTCGACCAGCTCCAATGGGAGTATAACTCCTTTTCCACCTTTGCCAAGTCCCATTCCATACTTATATCCCTCCTTCAGCATGGTCTTTGCTATCATCAAGGACGTACTTGACAAGTATGGACTTAACTTGAAAGGCTCGATATATGCGGCGCCTACAATCTCCAGGGCTTGGAAAGAAGTTTCTAAGGCTTCCTCAGCAGCCTCAATGTGTCGAGTAGACAGTGGTCCACTCACCAGTAGATCTTCTTCTTCGGAGACTATTATCAGCTTGTCATCTACCACAAATTTCAGTTTTTGGTGCAAAGTAGAAGGTACCACACCAGCGGTATGAATCCAGGGTCGCCCTAACAGGCAGCTATATGCCGGGAGTATATCCATAACTTGGAATACCACTTGAAAAGTGCAAGATCCGATTTGTACCGGCAACGCAATCTCTCCCATTACTTCCCTTCTTCTTCCATCGAAAGCTCTTACAACTATGACACTTGGGCGCATGTACACTCCTTCACATGGTAGCTTGTCCAGCATGGTTTTTGGCATTACATTCAGAGACGAGCCATTATAAATGAGTACCCGCGCTATGGCATAATTCATGCATTTAACAGATATATGTAAGGCTTTGTTGTGACCTCTTCCCTCTGAGGGTATCTCATCTTCGGTGAAACTTAGGTAATTGTTGGCGGTGATATGACTAACAATCCCTTCAAACTTGTCTAGGGAAATGTCTTGCTCCACATGAGCTCCACTCAATATCTTCATCAGTAGCTTCCGATGGGAGGTCGAATGCATCAGCAACTCAAGCAACGAGATCCTGGCAGGCATGCGATTTAGCTGGTTGACCACTTTATATTCATTCTGTTGAATAAATTTTAAAAACTCACACGCCTCTGCATCTGATATTTCTTTCTTAGCTTCCCCTTCGGGCTCCTCCTCAACCTGTTGAACCTTCTCTTTCAGAAAATTTTTCGCCTTCTCCTTGGTCACTCCATTTCTGTGACCTTCCTCATTCCTTAGCTCCAACAGCATAAAGAGACGACCGCTCCTAGTCATTCCTCCTATACCCGCAATGTTGTCAACAACAAGTTCTTTGGTATTGCGGGTCTCCCTTATCTGTCTTTATTCTTGTTCATTCCTTAGCAGATTGATGCCATATTTCCAAGGCACTGCTTTCTCACTCTTGTAAGGGAAGGGGGATGGAGTATGTATCACAATAGGTTGTCGTCCTGACGGTACATGTGAGGTTTTAGTGAAATGTATCACTAACGGTTTAGGCCCGGCCGAGAACGGTTCCTCTCCTGGCAGTGTACATATTTCCTCTTCTCTCTCTTTGTAACAAACTTGTAGAATGTGTCGATCAATCAGGTCTTGTAACAAATCTTTAAATCCAGAACACTCATTAATAGAATGTTGCGCATCTGGATGAAAACTGCATGTTCCTCCTTGTTGGCATTTAACTTTTAGCAGACCAGTTTGGCAAAGTGTCATGAATACATCTTCCATGGAACTTTTAATCTTGTCAACCTTTCTCACTAAGCCAAATCCCTCCTTGTCCATGATGTCATTCGTTGAAGTACTTGCGTGTCTTGACAATGGATTGTTCTCGATACTAGGTTTATCTTCTTGGAAGGTCAGCCATCCAGAATCGATCAACGATTGTACCTTAAACTTGAATGCCTTACAATCTTCAGTTGAATGGCCAACCGCTTCGCCATGGTAATCACACTTGGCGTTTGCATTGTAATTCTTAGGATAAGGTGGGTGCAAGGGTCTCATGGGGCATACTGCGACTAGCGCCTTACGGAGGAGAGTTGGCAAGAGATCCGTGTAGGATACCGGAATTGGAGTGAATTGAGGAAAACTCCTATCTTGGCCCCTGGTTAGGGATAAAACCTATTTCATTCTTCCAACCTTGCTTAGGCTGATAGGCATTACCGGGCACAGGTTGGGCTCGGTATGGAGGTTGTGGTCGAGGGAAGCTTGGTTGACTTGCCAACACATTTGTCGCGATGTATGGTGGATGAGCCTGAGGTTGCAGATAGTTTGGTCTATAGCGAGGTGAAGGGTGATTTTCCCAATAAGGAGTGGCAGAAGCTGCTTGCACCTTTCCTTCTTTTCTCTTGGTAGAATTGAACTCGGGTTTCCTAGAATTTGCGACCGCGAGCGGGCCTTATGCAATTTTTCCACTTTTCAACCCGAATTCAATTATATCTCCGATGACAATGATGTCAGCAAAACTGGAAGAAACGCTGCCCAACATATGTTCATAGAAAGGAGATTGCAAAGTGTTTATGAACATGGCCATCATCTCTCTGTCATGTAACGGCGGCTCTACCTGAGCAACTAAATCCCTCCACCTTTGAGCATACTCTTTGAAGGTCTCAGAACCCTTCTTTGACATATTCTGCAGTTGCAACCTGTCGGGAGCCATGTCAACATTGTATTTATATTGCTTCAGGAATGCATCCACTAGATCTCTCAATGAGCGAATGCGTGCTGGCTCAAGATGCATGTACCAATTCAAAGTTGTGCTGGCTAAACTATCCTGAAAAAAATAGACTAGTAGTTTTCCGTCGTGTGTGTAGGCTGCCATCTTTCTACAGTACATTGTCAGATGGTTTTTAGGGCAAGAAGTGCCCTTATACTTCTCAAACTCTGACACTTTGAACTTAGGGGGAATTATCACATCCGGTGCCAAGCACAAATCCGTTACATCCCCAAATCCATGTGGCCTCCGCCTTCTATAGCTCTGAGCCTCTCTTCAAGAGTTTGCAATTTGCTTTTTGCTTCCTCCGTCTCGAAGGCTACCCCTTGGCCATAGCATGACTTGTAGCTTTTGTTTGTGTCGTTTAACCCATTAGCACTTGTTGAAATCTTGGTTGCGCGATCATTTCAAGTCCAACAACCATCTTGGCGGTATTTACACTTGTTACATGGGGATCTGAAGTGTTAACAGGTACAGTGATTGTCACGTGCTCCTGCCTGGGGTATTCTGCCATAGGAGGAGTATAACCTGGAGGCAAACCGTATGGAGGGAATTCAGCGTGAACGACCTTGCCTCCTTGAACAACATTGTTATGAACCGGGTGCGAGACCGGAGGATAGGAGGAGGTTACTTCCTCATTTCTAATCACAGGTGTTTCCCTAGCACTTTGTAAAGCAGCTAGTGCTTCGAGTATCTGGCTCATTTGGTCCTTGATTTGGTTAACATCATCCTGGAGCGTCTCCTGTTTTTCACTCAACTCTTCCATTTTTTTCGGTTTGCGCGTGTTCTGTAAGGATGTCGCGGAATGTTTGCCGTTATTATGCTTTTGTTGTTTTTATTTTAATAAAAGGAATTAGATGACAATAAGACATGCAAAGAAAATGAAATGCGTCTAAACTAGATGAAAATTATAAGGTCGTGTGAAACTTGCATAGTAAATACGTGAAAATTAACATAAATTGTCAATAGAGAGTCTGACTCATAAGAAAATACAACCCAATACATCTCGAAGGTAAACAAAAGAAATGATAAATTAATCCCTAGCACGAGCTATGAAACCCTTCATCGCCCCCACAAGTTGTTTACGATGCTCTATAAAAATGGTAATATCTTCTAGAGGGTTGTAGAACTTCAAAGATGATTCAGCATTAAACAGCATCCTCGGGACATCATCAATTGCCCCGTTGGCTAGAGAAGCCAGCTGAGAAAAGCAATTCTTCCAGTATTCTGCGACTTTCTCCCGGTCAGCCATGAAGCCTTCTGCCTGAGCCATTACAGTCTGAAGTTTTTCTTCCACTTCGAAAAAGAGGAGAAAGAGAAGAGAACGAAAAGAGAGAAAAAGAGGAGGAAGAAAAGAGAGAAAAATAAAAGAAAGAAAGAGAAGAAGAAAAATAAATAAATGTTAGTAAATTCCAAAGAATACAAATATGGTTGGAAAAGAATCTTTAACGGAGGATTGCAACACTTTGAATTCTTATTCTGATTTTAATCATGATTCTAAATTTTCTTCCCAAAAATCTATTAAAAAACACTTTGTTTTGTTGTTGCGTATCATAAAGCAATGACAAAAATAAAGTGAAGAAGTTTTCAAAACAATTTCCCTAAATTTTCCTATCAAAAACTTTCATAAAAATAATAAAGGGCAGTGTTTCCCCATCATTTTCTTTAGATGAAACATCTCAAAATAAAGAAACATATTCAAAATTTATTTTTTATTTATTGTATATTGATCTTTAATATGGGAGGAAAACAATAAAAACAAACAAATAAAGGTCTTTGTCACTAAGCATCATTCGAGATCTGAGGAAAATTCTTCATGAGAGGGAGGGAATGATGGAAACCATCTAGCCATGACATCTTTGACTAAGAGGAAAGAAAATGGTGAAGCCTCACGGAAGAAGACTCTACACATATAGTGTAGAATACTAAAATTTTATTCCTTTTTCTTAGTCTTGTAGATATTGTATAGGTGTAGTTTCTCTAGTACTGTACAGACATGTGTGGACTTTATTTGGATCTTAATTGGGCCTCACTTGGGTGGCCCCGACCCTAGGAGAATAACCCATTTTCTCGACCAAACACGAGAATAAAGGATAATGTAGAGTTGAAGTTCCACATCATGTGAAAGAGGCCATTTTTGTAAGGGCCTTATTTGGCATGTGAGGGCTTTGAATTTTCATTTGTAACTGCATTTTATCGTGTTTTTTTAGGTCACACATTCATTAGGATATTAAGAACAAAGGGCTTACCCTTATATAAATAAGGCCCCTTGCCCCCTTGTACACTCACCTTGATCGAACTTGAATTGAATGACATATTTGTTATCTTCTTGTTCATGAGGTTTTTAAATGGGAGTAAACTTCTCTTTCTAGGAACTTCTATGGGGAGGGAAACTCAAGTTTCTTAAAAAACTTGAAAGTGTTAATAATTTTCTTGTAAAATCAGTTTAGGCTGAGTTCAATAGGGGGAGTTGAATTGAACTATTAAAATTTTTCACAAAATTATCTTTTATAAACTGGAGAATAAAAGATCTTTAATGAAACTATTGAAAAATGATCTTATGAAGTATACAACAATAGTTCAATATATTCCAATTCAGAAACAATCAACTGAAACAACACTCAACAGTGTGTAATAAAATCACAATCTAATCATATGCGGAACCAATAAACTGGAACCAGAAAACAGTTTTGTTAATCCAGAAAATAATTGTGTTAATCCAGAAAACAATTAAGTAAATCTGGAAAACAATCACAAAACAATTCAAACCAGAATTGATTTATCTAAGAATGTCATAGAAATAACCAGATGGACAATATTTGCAACCAACTCCGACCAATCAAACAATAAAGCAATTCAATTCAATTGACAGATCAAGAAGTAATAACAGCATCAAGAAAATAGGTTTTCAAAGTCAATCTGATAAACAGTGATAACAGAAAATAATGAGCACTCTCAAATATGATCAAGAACAAATTAGATCCAATATACAAATGAAACAATAATTCCAGCGAACTCAGAATAACATCAGTAAAGAGAACAATCAATAATGTGCGAAGAACAATTAATTGAAAGAGCGATAACATAAAAGATATGTGTTCAAGAAAAGGAAAAGAAAGATTAAGAATACAAGATTTTATACTAATTCACCCTTTCTCAAGGGTTACGTCCAGTCCTTTGTCAACTAGCAAATAATTTCACTAAAAAAGATCACAAAGATTAGTTTTACACATATTGCAACACTTGCAACACGTAAGCAACCACTGCTCTCAGCAATAAACAACCTACCGATCCCTACAGTAGTTGTCTTACTAATACAAAACCTACTACATTAAGCCTATTACAATTACAAATCCTATGTAATATGTAACACTACACTCACAGTATAAGGAAGATCAATCAAAGAAACAATTACAACAATGAATCCACTCAACAAATTACAAGTGTATTAAGAATATAGTAGAAACACTTAGCTCTAGAAAAAGATCACAATATCACAAATTCATATCCAAAGCAATGCTCCAAGATTAGTGTTTTTGATGAAAATCAATTGCTAAAAGATCTTAAGGGTGTTCGCGCTTTTTCTCTCTTGGAAATTTCACAAGTATTCGCTCAAAATGACTTAGTTACTTTGAAATCACGTGCATGACCTTTATATAAGAAAATTATCATAAGTTTTGTCAAGACTTCAATCGATTATATTAACAGATCAATCGATTGAATTTTCTGTGACTCAAAGAAATTTATCAAGTTCAGATTTTGAAAACATTTTACTGAATTCCTTTCTGAAATAGTTTTCTAAAATCTAAATTAACCTTGTTTAAAATACTTTTAATTATTTGTTTAAGCAAAATGAATTTTGGAGCTTACTTTGAATTATGATCATGGTAAAGGTGTATGACATCTTTTAAAATTTTCTACTTCTTAAATGTCTTCTAGTACAGAATGTCGACCGAGCTTCCTTAGTCTATGAATGTCTTCATGACCACAAAGTTTTCAATCTCTAAGGTGGTCACCATAGGATTGTCCTACGAGGGGTTTATGGACTTGAAGTCTTCATCAATGAAGATAATGGGTGTATTCTTGTTTTTAGAGTTGATGTCACTACGTTGATCGATTGTTGTACTTGTAAGTGTTTTTTTAGCCGAGGTGAATGAACCTCCACATGGGAAATTCCTATGATGGTGTTGATTAGACTGTAGAGTGGTGAGTCTCGTGTTTGTCCTTCCCGGGGTGTTTGGTCTAGTTGTTGTCATTCTCAATCATCATGTTGTACCTCTTCTCAAATACCGTAGTCTTTTCTTCTCTTTGTTTGATAGTCCCTCCCCCATGTATTGGTTCTTCTTATGAATCCTTGTAGGTATTCCACTTGAGTGAACTCTTCTATCTTATCTTTTAGCACAACACATACTTCAATCGTCTAGCTGAAGTTGTAGTGGTCTTGGCATTTCCCGCTTGTGTCCATGTTGGGAGGTGTAGGGACTTTTCTTGGTGTAAGAATGAGCTTAGCATTGAGGCCTTCCTCCAAGACACATGCTCTTTTCACATTCAAGGACGTATACTATAAGAATCCGGGGGCTCTAAGCTCCGAAGGTCCCATGATAGGTAGGTGTCATTGTGGGTCAGTCTTTCTCACACTATTGTTTCTTCAATAAATAATTTTCAATCAGGCTTTGTTCCTAAAAATCCCTTAATTCCTCTAGTTTTATAAACTTTGGAGCTCATGTTTGCAACTTGTCAAGGTCCAACATTGACTTCTTGCATAGGTTGTTTGGAAAGGGTCCTGGTCTAAGAAAGGCCACTTCAGGATTCAGGCTCTTGATACCCAAAGTTACTTTTCCAAATCTCTCTGTAAATGTCCTTAGGATTTTCCCTTCTCTTGCCGAATATTTACCAGAATGATGAAAAATAAATGATATGGTTAGCTTGTTGTAGATTGTGTATCAAAATTTTTTACCAACATATCTAAGCAATCAATGAAATGAGGTAGGAACAGGTAAACCAACTTAGTTTTCATGTTCCCAAGACATATAGATATCACCTCTAGTTTTCTCTTCATTGATTAGTTTTCTTGTTGTAAGGCATGGATTTCCACAATGTTTTGTTTTTTTAGGTTAGCTAGTTATTTTCATAGCTCTATAAGTAGGGCTACATGATCCTTTTTTGTCTTAAGCGTTCGACGATCATTGTCGTTCACTATTGGTAATTTTCCTTGTTAATACCATAAGTCCTCCACAATCAAACTAAACCCCATGGTGGGACACCAATGTTAAACATTAAACTCAACAATTATTAGCTTGTTAAGAGGGTGTGTTTTATGAATTTGAATGGCCAAGAATCATTACTTTTAATTTCAACATTTTTAAATGTTGATTATAACATTGCTATTATGAGTAAAGGAGTGAATTTGAAGAGTATATTTTGAGACTATATGTTATACTCTTTACTTTTAAAAAGAAAAATAGAGTAGAAACATATTCATTAAGAACAAAAGTCTATTTTGCTCTCTCTTTCTCTCTAGGAAAAAAACTAAAATGTTTATATCGTATGCTATCAAATTGGTAGCAGAGTTGTGGTGATTGTAACCAAAAATTTGTCATTGCCCTAGCTAACAAAGACCATAGACAACAACAATGAGAGCATCTAAGAATGTTTTGAAGAACTAGAAAATACCACGAGATATTTGACTGCTCAAAATGTTGAAAAAGACACGATCGAAAGATAAGGTAAATTTGTAAATGTTGTATTGAGTCGTTGATAAGTCGATTTTTGAGAAGATTGCTAGTACATCCACTTCAAAGGAAATATGGGATATTTTGGAAAAAATGTTCAAGGGTGTCGACTGAGTTAAATAGATGTGTCTTCAAACTCTACAAGGTGAGTTGGAGGCCATGAAGATAAAGGATTCGAAAGATGTGTCTACTTACATTACTCATGTGAAAACAATATTCAATCAACTCAAACACAATGGAGAAACCCTCGCAAAAGCAGGGGTTATGGATAAAATTCTTTAGTGATTGACTAAGGACTTTGAAAATATTGTATATGCAATTGAGGAGTCAAGCAATTTGGAAGATTTGACCATCAATGATCTTGAGGATTCTTTTGAAGCACATAAACAACATGAAAAGAAAGAAAAGCACGAAGTCCTGGAGGAAGACTTACAAATAAAGATAAGCATCAATGAGGACAAGGTGTATACATAACACAACTGAGGAAGAGGACGAGAGTACAAAGGTCATGATTACGGTTGCAATGGAGGTCGTTGTTGTGTAAACAATAATGAAGAGAAGACAAACGGACTAGCAGAACTGGCATGGACAAGGTCATGATCATGGAAGAGTGGTTGTTCAAATCATCCAAATGTTGAATGTTACAATTGCAGAAAATATGGACAATACACAAAAGATTGCTACAATAAGAAGAAAGTGGGAGAAAATGGAAATTTAGTCGAGGAAGATGAGACAAAAATTATTCTAATGATGGTCAATGAAAGCATCATTCTGGATAGTGGCATGGTGTGGTATTTAGATACTAATGCTAGCAATCATATGTGTGTGTCCAAACACTTCTTTGTTCATATGCAAGAGATACAAGAGAGACATGTGTCGAGGTTCCAATCAAAGGTTGAGGAAACGTATGTTTTTCCTAAAAGGATGGAAAAGAAGATATTATGGATGACGTCTATCATGTACTTGACTTAAAATTAATATTCTTAGTATGGGACAATTATTGGAGAAAGTATGTTCGATTTTGATGAAAGACAGAATGTTGCACTTGTAACATTCTAAACAATATGAATAATATATATATATATATATATATATATATATATATATATATATATA
>Ga0209489_104609_pt1 | contig 25164 bp, 20 predicted proteins | sample SiratrowhiteBW_FD_187527 | JGI IMG/M metagenome (GOLD analysis project Ga0209489, IMG submission 187527) | Root nodule microbial communities of legume samples collected from California, USA - Siratro white BW (SPAdes) (version 2) | ecosystem: Host-associated > Plants > Roots > Nodule | place...
TATTAATAATATTAGTATTTTAAATTTTATTAATTTATTATTGTTATTATGAATCTTATTAATATTATTTTTATCAATATTATTAATATTATTATTGATATTATTTATATTATTGTTAATATTATTAATATCGTTTTTAATAAAAATCATAATAATAAGAATAATAATGAATAATGAGATAATTAGAAGGATATAAAATAATCTTGATATTCATAAATAATAAAAAAAAATATAATGTTACTCATGGATCAATATTAGTGGGTAATATAAACTTATACCCACAGAATAAATTCAGTGAGAAAATGAACCATCGATAAAAGTTGGTGGGAAATTTTACCTACGACCTCATTACCTACGTATTTTGACCCGTCGGTAATTCGTGGATAATGTCCGATTACCCATTGATTTTGGTCATTACCTACGGATTTTGGCAGTAGGTAAATCCAATTTTTTTTGTAGTTAAATAATTTAGAAGATATGTTTTAAATAATTTTAAAAAATTTTAAATAATTTTAGTAATGTTTTTATATTAAAATGAATTTAATCTAATTTATTTTAATTTTTTACCATTTTATTTCACAAGGGTTAATCAGTAATTTCATAAATATATAATTAAAAAAATAAAAACAAATCTATAACATCTATCAAATTATTTCCAAACTTTCATAACCAATCATCTCAAATCCCTTCAAATCTTACCATTCATCAATTAATCCAAATAACACTTTCATCCACACACAATCCACTCAAATCCCTTCACATCCATTCTCTCAAATCTACTCTCTCAACCAAACAAAAGCCTTAGATATTCACAAAAGAATACTATAGTATTTAAAGTCTTCATCATATTTGTTGTTTCTTATTCATATTTTAATTAATAAAATATTATAAATAATTTGGTAACGAAAATTTGTGAAGAAACAGAAAGTTTTATTAGATTTTTTATATAATTAATTTAATATAATTTATTTATTAATATTATAATAAAATAAATATATGTGATTACATTATATATCATATTAATAATAATAAATGATTACTAAAATAATAATAAAATTTAATGAAATTATAAAATAATAGTATAAAATATTAATAAAATAAAAAATTTAATAATAATTCAAAACTTTATTCAATTGAAAGTCATGAAACTTACAAAAGTAAAAAAAAAAAAAAGTCGAAGAAAAATGATATTTTGCCAAACATTTTTAAAGTTACTTCCATTTGATCTTCCAAACCTGAAATCCTTGCCCGACTGCTTTGGAGACCTTCCCTTTGTTCGAAATTTAATATTGCGGGATCTTCGCAAAGTGGAATCCTTGCCTGACTGCTTCGGGACTTTCGCTTGCTTCGTGAATTGGTTATTGGTGACTGTTCCAAGTTAACGTGTCTTCCTACGAGCCTGAACATGAAAAGTTTAGAAAAGGTGGAGATTTACCATTGCCCTTCGTTCTATAGTGGGAAGGGAACAGGGGATGACAGGTTAAAAATTGATTTCCTTTCAGAAATTAAAGTGATCGCTCGTACTACGAAAGGTAAAATCTAGTTTTGTTAAAAAAATTAAAAATGGTTCTTGCATTGTAAAGACTAAACTTTGTTTATATTAACAATACTGTTTTTAAATTTTTCTCTTTTCGCTTTTGGTTCCATGTTAAGTTATAGTGTGTCCTTGATTGATAAAATTAATCACCATTTTACTGTTTTAGCTTTATCAATTCGTAAAAATATGTTAATCATATTAGATGAATTAACGGAAGGATGAATGTGATCAATTGATATCGCTACTAATTAGTCTAATAGGAACATTTTTATGAGTCTAATGCATAATTTTTTGAATTAACAACATATAAAATAAGTACTAATATTATTTTAACCTCTATAATATGTCATAAAAGGAAAATCTTTGCAGTATCTTGTTCTTTCTCCTCTCTCTACGCTATGCAAATTTTCTAAACTGATGTAATTTTTTTTTTAAATTTCTGAAATAGTTATTTTTTTATTTATTTTCAGATATGGGTAGATCGTGCATAGGAGACACAATATTATTGTAAATAAATCGTTGACCTATTCCATGATTTAATATAAGATTAAATAAAATCGTGAAAAGAGGACACGATCTTAATTTACTAGATGAAATTGTGCAGCTAATATTTCAATTAATTAATCAGTTAATTAGTATAATGAAAATACTACACAATTTTAGTGGGGTTAATATTCTCTACACATTCCTCTTCTATTTTGTTTGGCACTTGTGATCTATTGTGATCTATTGCTAATGTGCAACTAAAATAAATGCAAATTTAATTTGAATAGAAGAGTGGTTACTGACTAGAAAAGTTACATCCTATGAATGTAGTTTTTAATATAGAAGTAGATTTAGTTAGTAATAGATATAATTTAAAAAATAACAATAAATTTATTTAAAAAATTATATAATATTTTCAAAATTTTCATTCTAAATTTATTATTAAATCTTAATTTTATTTTAAATTATTTTTATATTAGTAAGTAAATTCAAATATTAAACTTAAACTTAATTTTGCTAAATATATTTTATTACTAAATTTTAATTTAATTTAATTTTTCTTTTCAAAATCAAACTTACTTTTAATTTAGTTCAATATATAAATCTCATACTAATATCATTTTTTTGTATTTTAATTTAAACAATAATCCCCTCAACCATTATTTTTTCTTAATTTCAAATTAACTTCACATTTGTTTCAATTTAATTTCAACCATTTTTATCAATAAATAAAACCACTTTTGTAATTGTGCATTTATTTTAGTTGCCCATTAGCAATACATCAATACATCACATGTAAAAAAAAATAGAAAAGGAATGGGTGAAAAATATTAACCACCTTAAGATCCTACAATATTCTCACTATATTAATTAACTCATTAATTGAAATTTTGGCTACATGATTTCATCTAGTAAACTAAATTGGTGTGTTTTTTTTTTTACGACTTCATTTAATCTTAAAATGCACAGTTAATGTTCAATATTTTCCAGATTTCAATCAATCAACTATATCAATTGTATTAAATCAGATCAAGTACGGAAGCAATAAACTGAAGTCAGAAAAGTATTTTAGAAAAACCAGAACTCAATAGAGTAAACAGTTTTAGAAAAACAATAACCAGTTGATTTAAGTCAAGACTTCAAGAAGATCTATTTCTTAAAACAAATGCAATCAATTACTTAGAAAACTTGGTTTATTGAAAATTCAAGTTAAAAGATATCCAGAAACCTGAATATGTGTCAAACAGTTACAGAGAAGATTTTCGAATATACTTTGAAAGAAACAATTAATTGCACTCGAGAAACAGTTAATTGCGCAACAAGCAGAATCAAGACAAGTGTTCAAGAATAGGGAAAGAAAGATCAAGAACACGAGTTTTTATCCTGGTTCACCCTTCCCCAAGGGCTATGTCCAGTCTTTTGCAAACTAGCAAAGAATTCCACTAGAAAAGATCTTCAAGATCAGTATCAAACAATACAACACTTACAACCCCAAGCACACCTTGCTACCAACAGTAAACAACTTACTGAACCCTTCAGTAGCTATTCAAACAGTATATAACCCTCTGTATAATCCAGTTACAATCACACACCCTATGTAATATGTAACCACAACCTAACAGCATTCAAAAATACAATGAATAGACCACACAGTGATTCTACTCAAAACATATTACAAAGATATAAAAAATAGAGCAAAAACACTTAGCTCTGTATAAGATCACAGTTACACAAATTCAAAATCAAAGTAATGCTCCAACATTATGATTCTTGAGAGAAATGATTTGACAAAGATTCACAAGGTGTTTCACACGTTTCTCTCTCAGAAAATTTCACAGTGTTTTCTAAGAATGATTTCTATGTTTGTCAAAACACTTGCCTTTCCTTTATATAGGCAAACTGTTTTAAAAATTTGTTAAAACTTCAATCGATTGAAATAACTATTCAATCAATTGAACTTTTCTTGAATAGAAAATTTATCAGATTCAGAATAAAAACAATTTATTAACTTTTCTTTCCAAAACACATTTATTTGAAGACTTTGATTAATTTGATTAAACAATTTTATCTTTGGATCTTACTAAGACATGAAACATGCAACAAATGATTTTATGAGAAGTGCAAGAACTCTCTCACACACACTCACAAAGCCTAATTCTAGAACCAACATCTTCAATCATCTTCATAATCCTTTTTGCAGTCCTCATGATTCCTTAGACTTCATTCACTTGTTGATTTCATCAAATCCACTAGCAACTCCTGATGTTAACAATCTCCCCCAATTTGATGAAAGAAAACAATTATGTGTTGAGTTGTATCTCTTCGATCCTCAATAAACTGTAATCCAGAACAGTTGATTAGTAATCTATGAATTCAATAAATTCATAATACTGCTAAACCAAGTTGATTAAACTGAAACAATTGGTCATAACTCCTTGTGATTTTTAAACTCGTTCAAATGAGATTTCCTTTTGATTATCCAAATGCTCCCCCATACTTCATTGCCTCGTTTTAAAATACAGTAAAGGAAATAGAGTTAAAAATTAGAATCATTTTAAGCTAAAGACATAATACCATATTTCATTCATAATGAAATACATAATAAATCCAAGCAGCAGATGAGAGAGTGACTTAAACAGCCGGATTACAACATATTAAACAGATTACCAACATGATTAAAAAGAGATCTAAACAGAAACTGGAACAACCAACAACAAACATAAGCAACAACAACATCAGTAGATAAAAAATAGAAAAATAAAAACAACAAACTGAACTAGGAACAAACCAACAACCAGAACCAACAACACACCACCTACTAAATCAGACCTAACAACACACCGCCACCACCTACTTCTCCCCCTTTGCATTCGTCAAAGTGAGGGAGGAAGAGTTCAGCAACCTCAGTCGTCTAGATTAAAGAACATGTGGCCTAACTTGTTTTGAACATCTTCAAGAGATTCGTCAATGTGCTGGAACCTGGTTTCACATTATTGATAGTGGTTTCTCTCTTCTTCTTTCATGGTATGCAGCTGTGTCATCATACGTTCCTTAAAACCAGCAAAGTAGTTTTCATACCCAGTGTGTGGAACATCATGTACAGGAACATCATAGCCTTGTGCAGCAGCACTCGTTCCACCATTATCATCTTCTTCAATTGGTTGAGGATCAGAGCTATCATAATCAGCTTTGCAGATCCAATGATCATCATTTATCTTTGTCAGCCCGATCTTGTTCAGTGTTACTGCACTAATCTCATTTTGTGCTTTCGTTGGTTCCACCACTTCTTCTTCAACATCAATCTCAAAATACTCAATAAATTGAGATATCAGAACAACATATGGAATTTTGTATTCCACTTTCTTTCTTATCTTCTGCAGATGTTCCTTGATCACACTGATCCAGTTGACTTGAATCTTCCCCATCAGACAGTACATCATCATGAGATCCTCTTCTGTTAACACAACATGACTTAATCGTCTAGGTGTTAATAGCTAGATCACAATGAATGCCAGAATGCGTGGAGTCACAGCCAGTCTACCAACTGAATAGCTTCTGGATTCGTTGTTAGGATTTCTCAAGCAGGATTTGAAGAACTGTGCTTTGTTGAACATTTCCAGTCCAACAGTGTTGTTCTTTCCAATAGCAACACCAACATTCCTCAACCCTGCCACTTCCAGCCACACATCATCATTGATGCAGATATCTATTCCTTTGACTTGAGAATAGATGGCTTCTTCATCAGACCACATATTGGTCAAAAAGACTTTCACCAAATCTCGATAAACATTTTCGGACAGCCTCACAAACTTTTCTAGCTTCTGAAACCTCAAGGCTTCTCTAACATCATTTAGCTTCTCCTCTTTCAACCATAACATCTTAAGAACCTTAGGAGCAATGACCACTTTTCTGCTGAAAGATTTGTGGTATTCCTCCATTCGTTCATAGTTTCCAGTAAACCAGCATTTAAGATAGCCAATCTCATTGAACTCGCTTGGTTCAACATTTTTCACACAAGCTCTCTTGGTGTGCTTCTTTGGTGTGGAAGATGAGGCCATTTCAGTGGTTGATAAGTGTTGGCTAGTTTGGTGGTTTACAAACACTGAGAATGCAGAATGCTACAAGGTGAAGTGTGTGTTTAGGTGACTAATGCTATCGCTACATATAATGCAAGTTGCTGAGTAAAATACAAACTTAAAATTAAAATTCAAATCAAGTCACGCATGTTGTGCATTGATGGACAGATCAAGCAAATATTTTTAGTTTTGATTTTGTAAACAATAAACTGTAATAGAATTGACTTAGCTTTAGAACTCGTTTCAGATTTTGACTTATTGACTCCCCATCAGCATGTGACACGTGGAGTTGAATGAGTTTCTCTGTCCTCACATGTGCTCTGCTGTAGGTGCCAACTCAGCTTGGTTAACACTTTTTCATTTGACCAGGAATCCGTAGTGGAATATTTGCTTTCCCCATATATCAGTCCTCCTCGTAACAACTTATTATCCAAGGGATGATGGCACTCATCGTTCAACATTTTCTCGTCGCAATCAATTAGTCAACATTTAAACAAGATCAACTATTATATCAATTCCAATAAATTTAGTCAAGGCTCAGTAAATTTTCTTAATTGATTTGATCAATAAAAAAATAACCAAGAATCAATACATTTATGTGCTAATCTAATTTTCAAATATTTTTGAAATCAATAACTCCTAATTCATTTCTAAGAAAATTAAATCTCTCTTTATTAAGAGGTTTTGTAAACAAATAAGCTAATTGATTCTCAAAATTAACAAACTGAATTACTCAATCACCATTAATTACATGATCTCTAATAAAATGGTGGTGTATTTCAATATGCTTAGTTCTAGAATGTTGTATAGGATTCTTTGTTAAATTTATTGCACCAGTGTTATCAAACAATAATGGAATTTGAGACAAGTTGAGACCGAAATCACTTAGTTGTTGTTTAATCCACAAACTCTATGCGCAACAACTTCCAGTTGTAATGTATTCTGCCTCTACAGTGGATAGAGCAACACAAGCTTGCTTCTTATTGTGCCATGAGATCAAACTGGACCCTAGTAGATGGCACGTTCCACTTGTGCTTTTTCTGTCAATTTTACACCCTGCAAAATCACTTTCAGAATAACCAATTAGATTTAAAGATACCTCATTTTGTTACCATAGTTCGACATAATTGTCCCTTTGAGATATTTTAGTATCCTCTTGGCTGCCATGTAATGTGATTCCTTCAGCTTTGCTTGAAATATTGCACACAAAAATACACTGAACATAATATCTGGTCTGCTTGCAGTTAGATATAACAGTGATCCTATGAGACCTCTATATTAGGTTTGATCATAATTTGTTCCATTCTCATCAGTATCCAAAGAACTTCTAGTGGAAATTGGTGTAGGTGCTTCCTTGCAATCTCTATATCAAATTTCTTCAATAATTCTCAACAATATTTTGATTGGCAAAGAAATGTTCCATGCTGAAACTGTTTAATTTGTAGGCCAAGGAAGTAATTGAGTTCTCCCATCATTGACATCTCAAATTCTCCCTGCATTGCTTTAACAAACTGCTCACACAAAACTTCATTAGTTAAACCAAATATAATGTCATCTACTTATACTTGAACAAGTATAATATCATCACATGCTTTCTTAATAAAAAAAGTCTTATCTATTTTGCCTCTTTCATAACCTTGTGAAAGAAGAAAGCTACTTAACCTTTCATACCACTGTCTAGGTGCTTCCTTCAACCCATACAAGGCTTTCTTGAGTTTGAATACATGATCAGGATGCTTATGATCTTCAAAACCTGGGGGTTGGCTTACATAGACCTCTTCATCAATGTATTCATTCAGAAAGACACTCTTGACATCCATTTGGTGTAGACTAAATCCATTCATGCAAACATATGCTAATAGCAATCTCACTGCCGCTAATCTAGCTACTGGTGCATAGGTTTCTCCAAAATCTATACCTTCCTCTTAATTGTATCCCTTTGCAACCAGCCTTGCTTTATTCCTTACAATAACACCTTGCTCGTCCAGTTTATTATTGAATACCCACTTAGTTCCAATGACATTCATCTCTTCAGTTATGGGAACAAGTATCCAGACTTCATTCCTAGCAAACTGATTCAGCTCTTCATGCATTGCATTTATCCAATTGCTGTCCTCCAGTGCATTTTCCATTGATTTGGGTTCCACTTGTGACACAAACGCCATATGTTCACAAAAGTTATTCAATGATCTTCTTGTTAATACTCCTTTCTAAACTTGACCAATTACATTGTCCAGTGACAAATATTTAGGAACTCTCCATTCTATTGGCAGTTCAGAGTTGACAGTATTTCCACCAACTCTGGATTTAATTGATTGACCTCCCTGTTCAATTGATTGAATTTCTGGCAGTTTACTGGATTCTTCAGGCTTATTACTCAAATTGTTATCAACTTGTTGAATATTTGGAACCTCATCATCTACACCTATCTTAGGGTTTTCCTGCATGTTCTGGACAGTCTCATCAAATGCAATATGCATAGTTTCCTCAACTAGCATGATTCTCCTATTATATGCTCTATATGCATGTCCATGTAATGAGTAACCAAGAATTATTTAAATGTCAAAATTTAAGAATTTACAACACATTTGCCTTAGCATTATTTTCAATAAATTCAATGATTTCATAAATAAATAATTCATTTGCAACCTTCATTTTTTTTTCATTTTTATTCATTCCGCAACATCCTTTAGAATTTGAGGGAGTTATGTAGTCAACCCATGATGCATACCTCTCTTAGCATAACAACATATTGAAGAAAATTTGATTTCATAATAGAATAACGCATATATAATTCCAATGCCATCATTTTTTTATAAAATTCAATATTCCAAAATATTACAATCCCTGATTATGGAATCAGATTATGCAATTTTTTTTAACTATGTCAAAATTAACCTGTAAGAAGCTATTTTGGTTCAAATACAAGAAGGGGGTGAATTAGATTTCAAAATCTTTTCCAAAACTATTTAATCTTTTAAAAGAATGCAAGTCAGTTTGATAGACTCGATCTTTATTGACTTTACTGAACATTGCAGTAGGATGAATCAGTAAACAGAACTCAATTAAGTCACAACACAATACAACAAACCAAACAGATTTATCAGAATTCAAATGCTTTAGACAGACTTGATTCAAATGCAATTGCGGAAGCGATCTAATTCACTACACAGAAACAGAAAGAAGATAACAACACAGAATGAACTGGTTAGATTCAATCTAGTTAACAATTTGAATTATTAAGAATTAATCAAGAAATAAAATTATTTTTATACAAGAAACAATTAAAAAAAATGATTAAGTCTTAAACCAATAAAGTCCAGTTATTGATTCTGAAAACAGTTTATAGCACACAGTGAACCAATCAATTAAATCAGTGATCAAGATAGAGAAAGAAGATTCAAGAACACAAAGATTTTTATCCTGGTTCACCCAACAAAATGGGCTACGTCCAGTCCCTCACACACAGTAAGGATTTCACTAAGAATGATCAAACTGATTAAGTTTACAACACTTGCTCACAGGAAGCAAATGCTGCTCCCTTACAGCAAACCAAGAAACCACACAGAGTCCACTGTGTGTTTCAAGAATACCCTTGTTGAAACCTATAACAAGTCACAGTTATACAAAATCCACTGTATAACCCAGAAACACCTCACTGCTCCCCGCAGTAGGCAAACCACCAATATAGACTCACTGTACGAGAATTACACCCCAGTAATTCAAGAACACAGTAGCAGTTTTAATACACTTGAAAGATTTAAACAGAAATCAACTAATGAAAGCGATTCTATACAACAGATCAAAAATGTAAGAAGAAACAGGTATAGAGTGCTTAGGCTAAGGTCAGATCAATGATGTAGAAATGTGCAGTCAGTTTCCAAGCTCTAGCAGAATGCAGAAATTCAGTTCTTGATGAATTCTTTGAAAACTTCAAATTGATCTTGATATAAAAAAAAATGGTAGCGTTTTCTCTTGCTTTGAAAAATCTCAACTAAGTCAGAGTAGTATGTTCAAAAATTCTTTCTGTACTCTTCTTTTGAAATCGCACCAGCTATATAAACGACTGTAGTGACAACTGTCAAACTTTAGTCGATTGATCTGACACCCAGTCGACTAAATTTTAAAAGACAGTTAAAACGGTTTATCAAAATTTGAAATTAGATTTTAATGATTTTTTAAAACCTTGCTAAAGCCAATTTTTGAAGTGGAGCTTATCAATGATCAACACATTTATCATCATAGTTTTTAACCTCAATCTAGACACACCAACACCACCTAAAGCCTAGACCCAAAAACTTCAATCTTCATGCAAACTCCATGCATCTTCACTTGAGAGCACCTGGTCTTGACTTGGTCAACTTGACTGGTTTCTTGAAATTAACTCAGCAACTTTAGTTGTAATTGGTTTGGCTTCATCAAATCAATATAGCATCTCCTGGTGCTAACATAACCAATAACGATAACTCTTCCCCGTCCCTCCTTGTGAGAATTAGCGCTCCTATGGAGAAGGCTTTCTTCACAACATAGGAACCTTCTATTCTGTATCCATTCCCCGCGGTGATCCTTTTGAATTGATATGATCTTCTTAGCCACCAAATCTCCTTCACGAAATTCTCGCGGACGAACTTGTTATCTTATCAATTTTTTTTTCATTATTTTTTTATATAATGGTTCATGACACACAATGGCTAACCTCTTTTCATCAATGAAATTGAGTTGACCATATCTTGCTTGAACCCACTCAGCTTCTTCTAACTTGGTTTCCATCAATACTCTGAGAGAGGGTATTTCAACTTCTTTGCTTGATGTAATTTTACTTTCCTTGTCTCTTATTCAACTAATCTCAACAATTTTGGGGAGGATTCACATATTTCTTCATATTCATCATTTTCCATATTATCATCGGGGTTTATAACATTTAGATGATTATTTTCAAAATATATGTCATCATATCTGCATTATTCAATATTACGAAAATAAATAGACAAGACAAAAAATGTGAATGAAAAACACAAAATTTTATTAAAATTTAATCATTGTTATTGCTAAGAGAAATGTATCACATGAAAAAAAATTGTTCAAAACCAATTAAAGGTTTCTTTTTTTTTCAAATATCACATTGGATCATGTGCAAACATCATAGGTAAATCTACATATTCCTAATTGTCAATTCGCTCATTGGGAAGAGAAGAGTGCACAGGATTGAAGCTTTGATCTTCTTATTCCTGGTCGAACGCGGCCACCTAATCAACATTAGCATTGGTTGAAGCATTTCCATGGTTGGACAAGGGATTCGTCTCTACACTTGGCTTATCCTCTTGAAAAGTAAGTCATCCCACATCAATCAAAGATTGTACTTTAGTTTTGAATGCCCGACAATTCTCAATAGAATGACCGACTGCCCCTGCATGATATCCACATTGGGCATTAGCATCATAAGATCTGGTATACGGTGGTTGCAATGGTTTTACAGGACAGACATCCACTAGTGAATTCTTAAGCAGATCAAGTAGCAAATTTATGTAAATCATCAGAATGGGGGTAAACTTCATAATCCTCTCTCCTGGATTACCTTTTAACCATAGCCTTGAGTTTGAGCCTAATTGGAGTTTTGACCTCCTGCATTTGGCTGATATGCATTATTAAGTGTAAATGGAGGTCTATAAGTAGGTTGCAGTCGAGGAACATTATGCTGATAATTTGGAATAGTATTCACAACATAAGTAGATGAAGGTCTGTAATTAGGTCGATACTGATGTGGACTTCCTCCCTGGTAAGGCATGGCAAAAGTTGTTTGAACATCTCTCTCCTTTGTATTGAAATTGAACCCAGGTTTTTTAGCTTTGGTGGCTGCAAATGAGCCTTGTGCTATTTTTCCAATTTTCAATCCATGCTCAATTCTTTTCCTAATGGTTACGATATCAGAAAAGTTAGACGATACACTTCCGAGCACATGTTCATAGAAAGGAGTTTGCAATGTTTCTATGAACATGATGGTTATCTCCTTTTCATGCAGTGGAGGTTCAACTCGAGCAACAAGCTCTCTCCATCTTTGCACATATTCTTTAAAAGTTTCAGAGCTTTTCTTTGTCATGCCTTGTAACTACATTCTGTTAGGAGCCATGTCCATGTTATATTTGTATTGTTTTAGAAAAGCATTCATAAGATCCTTCCAAGAGTGAATATGAGTTGGCTCCAATTGCATATACCAATTGAGAGTCATACCCGCTAGGCTTTCTTGAAAGAAGTGCATCAATAGCTTCTTGTCATGTGCATAACAGCCATTTTTCGGCAATACATGGTCAAATGGCTTTTTGGACAAGTAGCTTCCTTATACTTTTCAAATTCCGGCACCTTAAACTTTTGAGGAATTACAACATCAGGTATCAAACACAACCCAACAGCATCCCAAACTCACAACTACTAGCTCCTTCAATCATTCTTAGCCTTTCCTATAAGACTTCCAACTTGTTTTCAGTCTTGTCAGCATTAATCAATACGTTTTGAATACCCTCAGAAATATTGATCCTTGTTGCAGATGCTTCACCAGTAAGAACTTGCAGGACTCATGGTTGAGTAGTAGAATGAATTTTATTAATTATCACCTTTTCAACATGACTAACAGATGGTACTTGAGTGAACTCAGCATTAACAACTAGTGGTGTAGTTTTTTGCTCGACATAGTCCTCATAAATCGACTCATAGTTTAGAGGTAAGCCATATGGAGGGAACTCCTGATTTGCTTTATTCCCATGATTAGGATCTCGGGTCTGTAATGTCCCTTGTTGAAAAATAGGAGGATGTGAAGACTGAACCACTTCATTTCGAGCAGCGACCGCGTCTTTCAAGGCTACTAAGCACGAGTTCTGTAGGGATGTGTGGAATGTTTGCCGTTATTATGTTTTTGTTAATTTATTTAATGAATTAATTAGATAAAAATGCAAAAATGAGAATAAATTATACGGAAAAATGAAAATGAATGCATATTGATATGTGCAACAAATGTTTAGATGTATGTTACAAGTCTAAATGCAGAATGCATGACAAAATGTACAACATATGTTAAGTCTAAATTCTTAATGCATGTCTAAGATGCATGATGCAATGTATGTCTAGATAATGAATGTATGTCTGGATATGATATGAATATCTAAATACGTAATGTATGATTGTATGTACAATGCATATAAAAATAACTAATGTGAGTTGTGTATGGTACAAAATGGCATGATAATTATATGCTAATATGAATGCATGAATAAAAATAAAAGGTGAATGCATGTTTATATGCACAATGCTTGATTACATGATATGCAACATGACTTAAACTATGAATAACCATGCAAATGCCTGTACCTAAAGAGGTACTTATTTCATGATATGTGTATGCAAATATGTACATTAATTAGTATGTATAAAAAAATGGTGAGGAGAAGAGGAACTTCAAAACTCCCTTAGTGCCCTAAAAAAATCGGCATCCCGAGGCCTAGGGTTCTAGGTTCTTTACATACACGCTCACAAAGGTGGGTTCCCTAATTCGTAGAGGTATAAAGGTCACTAGAGTAATGGCCCTCATTTATCACCTTATTTAAAGTTGTTGATGAACAACTAGCTTGTGAACAAACAAATAAAGAGAACAAACTCTAATCGGAATTCTCATGAAAACCGAAGTAGGAAGAACATCTCATTCGATATCACTGAATCCCTCTATTTTTAAAATTTTTCAGACTCGGGGTTTTACGGTCTCACTCATGATACATGCATGAAAAGTGTGTGTGAATGGAGAAAATTTGTACCTAAACCCCCACATGCAAAACATCCAAAAAAATCCCAAGTAGTTATATGACAGATATAGTAGATAAAGCATGTCCTCTAGCCTAAGATTCAATATCCAGCTATAATTATAAAAAATAATAAAGCAAATTAATAAAGCAATAAAACAACAAAGGAAATACAAACACCAATAAAACCACATTTAATTTCATTCATTCAATAAAAATGGCCATCTATGGAGTCGCCATCTGTCGCGACCTCAATCTCTATCCTCAGTGGAGTCGCCATCTGTCGCGACCTCAATCACGACGGCGGACGGTGATCCGAAAAATGGGAAAATTTTGAAAATGGAAATATGGTGGAAAATGAGATGGAGTTGCCACCATAGTTTATTATGGAAAACTATCAAAAACCGAAAAAAAGGGGAAAACGAATGATCTGCGAACTAGTGATAAATTCGAAAGTCGGTTACGCGTGAGGAAGGTATTAGCACCCCACAACGTCTGTCCTAAGACAATACCTTTAATCGAATGAGCAAAATCAAATGTGGTTTATTAAATGATTACGTTTCCCCTAAAAATAGAAATAAAATACAGATAAGAACAAAATAATGATTTTTAAATTAAAGGACCTAACAAGGATTGACCTTGGTCCTACGTATCTTCATCCATAATGGCTAAACAATCAGGGAATACGTAGTTCTAAAAGAAAGTTTGATTTTTGGGAAATTACTATTTTTATTTTTTATTTTCTTTAATTTATTTTATTATTTTTGTAAATTTTTATATATTTTTTTATTTTTGAAAATTAAACTTCATTTTGGATATAGCTAGATACGTACGGTCTTTTGATAATCTAAATGAAATTAAAATTTTTCGAATTAAATTCCTCATGACGCGTATGACGATTTGGGAATTTAATTGAAATTATTTTCTGAATTTAACAAAATTTTTTATGAAGAAAAAAAATACAAATTTAATTTTTTATTTTATTGTGAATATAAGATTATAAGGGTGCAATAAAAGGGCCCATTGGGCAGATTTGATAAGCCTATTTAAAAAAAAAGAAAAAGAGTGCAAAAACGAAAAACGGGAGTGACAAGAGTAATAGCCCAATCATTCAAACCTTCCTTTTTTTTATTATTTTTTATTTGCTTCATTCAACCTTATTTTTAATTCGCTGAGGCACAAAACCCATCATTTTTGCAAATTAGGGTTAGGGATGAATGGGATGAGAAAAGAAGAGGGGTTTGCGTCAATGCGAGTGGGGCTGGGGAAGGAGGAAGAGGTTGGACTAGTGTGGTAGGAAGGAACAAGACAAGGGAACGAGGAGGATTGTGGACTTGGCTGAATTGAAGAACACGGGCTTATGTTGGGTGAAGTGCCTCAAAGCTCTCTTCCCGTTAGGATCCTCCCGTCAATCCGCCTTCGGTCATCGTTCCGGCTTCTTCCGCTTTCATTTGCTCGCCAGAACAAGTCTATAATTTGTATGTTTGTGCCTATGTTAACAGAAGAAAACCTAGGCGTGGTTGATTCAAGTTTCTTAGTGCTTTTGCAAATGAAGAAGGAGAAATGGAAAGGTTGCTTCCCTTTTAGATTCTTCTCTTCCTCTCTTCTCTTCTCTCTCCCACTCTTTTCACACTGTTGTATTTTTCACTTCACTAATTCCTTATTTTCTTTTTTTTTCTATTTTTGTTTGATTTTGGCCTCATCGATTGAGGAGCGGTTGGCTGTTTGGAGGTAGTGATGTGCGGCGGTCACGGACAAAGTGCTTTTTTTTATTCTTTTTTTATTTTGTGGTTGCTGTTGTGGTTTGGTACTGTTTGGTGTTTTAAAATTTACAAGATTTGGAGTTGTGCCTACAATAACAACTTCCGTATTATCCTAGCAACATAACAGAGTTGTGTCTGCGGTAGCAACCTCTGTATAATCACAACATAATAATACAAGTAATATTTGAATTCTTGATAGAGATACGAAAAATGAAGGCACATAACATTTCTAAACTTACTATTTCAATATTTTGTTACAACAATGAATGGAACAATAAGATAAACACAATCCAACACTCCTGAAAAATCCAATGCTACATGAATTGGAGTTCATACTAGTTTTGACGCTTCCCTGCTAATTCTTGATTCCTCCTTTTTGTATAGTTATGTTTCTCAATTCTCTATTTCTTTTCTGAACTTTCAATTTCTAATCTCTGAATTCTCTTATATCGAATTGTAAAATAAACTTTGGACTATGATTTTTTTTTTCATCCCCCTGTATGTGTTGAATGATCCCCTTTTATACATGAAATTTGTCGATTTACATGCTTGAACCACTTTGTCGTTTCATGCTTGCATTTCTATTACTACTGTAATAATATTTTTCAATCCTTTCCACGCTTTCATACACTCTTCCTTCCTATTTATTTATTTTTTACATTTACGTTTTTATTTTTATTATTTATTTATTTTTGTTTATTTTTGTTTATTTTTTTATTTATTATTACTTATTCATTTTCAAATTTATTCTTATTTTCACTTTCAATTTTATTTTCTTTTTTGTTATTTATTTTATTTTTATTTTTTTAATTTTATTTTTTCATTAATTAATTGTATTATTATTATTATGAATTAATAAAGAAATATGAATATGAATAAAAATATATTTTTATTTTTCACTTGGACGAAATTGGGTGTTGACAAATCTATCTTAATATCAATGAAGTATGGCTTAAATGTTTGTGTTATATGTTGGTTTTAACTTTGAAGGAGTATCAATTTATGGGGGAGCATTGTTCTTTAAGTGGTTTGTAATTGCAGAAAATCAATTGGCTAATGTTTTGGTTCAATCAATTTATATTTCGTTTCCTGCTATAATCACAGAATTTTAATAAGTTGTTTTTTGATTTTAATCGGAGTGGAAATCAACTGGTCCACCTATTGTAGATTTAGATGGTGCAACTCAACACACACTGGATTGCCTTCATCAAATTGGAGGAGATTATTAGCACTACAGTTGTTGTAGGATTTGATGAAGTCAACAAAGACAATGAATGAAGATCATATGAAGATTGGTTTAGTCCTAGGTGTGTGTGTGTCTGAAGTCAACAAGGACCATGAATGAAGATCATATGAAGATTGGTTAAGTCCTAGACGAATGGATGTGTGTGTGTGATCCAAAACCATGAGTATGCATTTTGATCCATTTGAAAAAGCTTCAAAGATCCTCTAAGACTAATCATACTAAAATGAAATTAAGTGGGAATTTAATTTTTCGAAAACCTCTTTTAAAAAGTACTGCAACTAATTGTTTTTGAAATTCAATTTGATGAAAATTTTGTTTTCAAAAAAATCAATTGATTGATTTTCAAATTCAATCACGATTGTTTTTCTATTTTTAAAACAGTTTGGCTTTAAACAAAAAAGAACTTTCACTTAAAAGATAACTGATACAAAATGAGTTAGAGAGCTTTTCTGTGCGAGATACTGTGATTTACAAAGAGTTTTCGTGTGAGGTTACAAGATCTAAGTGGTTTTCTTTAAGAAATATCAAGATTGTAGATCTTGAAGCTCTTCATTGGTGATAAATTGTTTGCTCTGGTTCTGCAATGCAAGAGATTAGCTTCTGCACTATCTTTCATCTTCTGTTGTGATGTAAAAGAGTAGATATTGTTTTGGTTTGTGATAATATTTGTAATTGTGAGTGGTTGGTCTAGGAATTGTATAGGATATACATTTGTAGGGGTGCAGTAGGGTTGTGCACTGTGTAATTTCGTTTTCTGCAGGGTTCACAGGGGTTTCTTGCAAGGTGCAAGTGTTTTGTGTATTGTATTGCTTGAACTTGGTGTTCTTGAGTGAATTTGTTTTCTAGTTGGCAAAAGAGACTAGATGTAGCTCTCGAAGAAGAGTGAACCAGTATAATTCTTGGTGTTCTTGTTGTCTCTTGACCCTATCTTTAATCGTGATTTGATTCTGCACATTTTCTTTCTACTGTCAAAAATTCAATCGATTCTTTTCGGGCTTCAATCAATTGCTTTTCTTGTTTACTATAATTGTGTCTATTCTGTTTTACAGTATTTTGTATATCTGAAAAAGGCTTTTTGATTTTTTTTTATTTCAACTTTGTATCACTCTGTAATTTCTGAAAGTATATTGCTTTGATTTGTATTAATTTTTCACTCTTGAAAAATCAATTAGTTGTTGTTTAGTTTCAATCAATTGAGTTTACTATTTCTATAATTCCTTGAGTTTTTGTAATCGATTGAGTGTGTATTATGTAAAATGAGTTTTGGCCAAGTTCAAGAGGAGGGTGAATTGAACACTTGAAAACTTTTCGCAAAGGTACCTTTTCAATACTAGGAATGAAGATTCTTTGAAGAAACTATTAAAGGTGATATAAAGAAGCAAACAACAAAGGTACAAAACAAATTCCAGAATAAAAATAATCACACAGAATCAATAAACTGAAAACAGATATTAATTCTGGAAAGAAAACAGTATACTGTAAAGACTGATTTTAAAACTGGAAAACCAGTAAATTGTTAAGCAAACTCTGGAAAAAGAATTATTGAAAACACTTCAAGAATTTAAAGAATTATTTCAAGCAATTGTTGACAAGAGTTTACTGTATAAAGAATATAGCATCAAGCAAATCAAAATCTGTTTGAAGTTTGAAAACTGAAGTTCTACAATTATTAAGAAAAACAGTTTTTCTGAAAAATCAGATTGTTCAACAATAAACTTAGTGAATCAGGAAACAATTCAAATTAAGAAATATGTTGAATAATTCGTATTCAGATGAGTTAAATGACTTCAGGAATACTCAAATGATTATGAAAGGTTAATCAATTAATCCAATTAAAAGAATTTTATCCGATGCTAAAATTCAAAAAAATCAGCAAGAACGGTAAAGAAGTGAGTAAGAAATAGCAAGGACACATATTTATCCTGGTTCATCCTTCCTCAAGGGCTATGTCCAGTCCCTTACTCCATAGTAAGGATTTCCACTATAAAAGATCAAACCAGATCAGTTTACAACAATTCAATCACTTGCAACCCGCAAGAATACACTGCTCCCCACAACAAACGCTCTGCTGAAACCTACAACAGAACCTAGAACTATATAGACTCCACTGTATATTCCAGAATACACCTTACTGATCCCCTCAGCAAGTTACAAACTGTACAGAACCCCCTATACACATAGAATTACCAAACCAGGCAATTCACAATACAACCAAATTTAATACAAAGAAAGAATTATCACAAACTCAGCAATACAAGCACTTCTACACAACAAATTACAAAATAATGAAGAAAGGGTATAGAAGGCTTAGTCTAATGATCAGATAGTGATGAAACTTGTCAACACCTGATTTCGTCCGGGTAGATTTTTATTCCAAAAGTGCTCTAAAAAATGTTTTATTTTTATTATTTATAAGTAAAAAAAGTAAATAACAAATAATAAAAAAGGATAAATAAAATAAAAAGTAATAATAAAAATTGAGGGAAGATCTTTGAAGATCTTTTTACCATTATGTTTTCTTGCTAAAAAAATAAAAAAAATATATAGGAAATGAAGAGGCATGGTTTCTTGGGAAATAAAAAAGCATGGTTTCTTGGGAAGTAAAAAAGCATGGTTTCTTGGAAAGTAAAAAGGCATGGATTTCTTGGGGAGGTAAGGAGATAGGAGTCTCTTGTAGAGCTAGAGAGAACTAAAAAAAGGGGAGAAGTGTTCCAAAAAAGAGAGATTATACTCTCATACTATTCTTCACTGGAGAGAGAAACGGTTGAAAAAGGGAAGTAACAAGAGCTTGTGAAGCAACGAAAAGGGGACAACAAAACGCTTCGAAGGTATGATTTTCATGCTGGAAGGGACATAATGTTGTTTGTCAAATGATATAATTTGTTTATTTGTTTTTCTCTATTTTATCTTTTTGCAAACATGCATATATGTCTTCATTCTTTCTCTTTTATTCATTCTCTCTCACATCACCTCACAACCACCTAAACAGCCCCAAACTGCACCAAAAACAACATCCAAAATAGCACCCAAACCACACAAAAAAATAGCCACCAAAACAGCCCCAAACAGCACCAAAAACAGCACCCAAACTGCACCGAAAATAGCCACCAAAACAGCCTCAAACAGCACCAAAAACAGCACCCAAACTGCATCAAAAACAACACCCAAAATAGCCCCAAACTGCACCAAAAACAGCATCCAAACAACACCCATACTGCACCGAAAACAGCCACAAAACAGCATCCAAACTGCACAAAAAATAGCACCCAAACTGCACCAAAAACAGCCACCAACACAGCACCCATACTGCACCAAAAATAGCCACAAAACAGCACCCAAACAGCACCAAAAACAGCCACCAAAACAGCACCTAAACTGCACCGAAATAGCCACAAAACAACACCCAAACTGCACCCAAAATAGCCACCAAAACAGCCCCAAACAGCATTGAAAACAACCAGAAAACAGCCCCGAAACAACCATCAAAATGACACAAAAAATGCCCTCGTCAATGCTGCCGTCGCCATTGTCGATGTTGTCATCATTGATGACGTTCGTCGCCGTCGGCCCCCTGCCGTCGCCTCCTAATCCTTTGCCAAGTGGTGCTGGTGCCATGGTGTCCTTGCACTCACTATCTCATGCCAAAAATGCCCCTGACCCTAATTGGGTTCCAGTTAGTGGGTTGCTTCTTGCACTACATGAGTTAGGACCTACACCCACAAATTTCTCAGATTCCAAAACTACCCTTAACTTTTTTTTCTTTTTTCAAAAAAATATAAAAAAAACTTTGGTAGTTTAATTTTAGGTTATTTCCTTTTTCTTGTTTTTCTTCTTTTAAGGTCTATTTTTCATATTTCTTCTTGTTTTAAAAAAGTGTATTTTATTTTAATAAATTTTCGATTAATTTCTTAATTAACTGCTCGCGTCGTACAGGAATTAATTCGGAAAATTTTAACTTTGTTTAGAATATCAAAGGGCTGTACGCATCAACCGATATTCAAATGAAGTTTAACTTTCAAAAACGCTAAATGTTCTAAATATATAAAAAAAATATACCAAAATTTCAAAAATATAAAACAAATATATAAAATTTCCAAAAAAATTAAAAAATATCAACAAACAAACAATTTTCTATAAAGAACTACGTAACCCTGATTCTCTATCCCTAATAGAGATACGTAATAGCAAGGTCAAACCTTATCGGGCCCCAAAAACTAAAAAAAATATTTTGTTTGTTTTATCTTAATCTCTGTCTCTTTCTTAGGAAAATAAATGTTTTTAAAAATCACACTCGGTTTATTTATTCAATTAAAGGTATTGTCTTAAGATATACGTTGTGGGGATGTTAATACCTTCCCCACACGTAATCAACTCCCGGATCTAGATCCGATTTTTGCAAACTAGCCTTATTATCATTTTTTAGTTTTTCCATAGTTTTTCATAAAAACTATGGTGGCGACTCCATTGTTTTAGTAATTAATATTTTTTCGGATCGTTGTATCCCCGTCATGATCCCAATTGTGACAGATGGCGACTCCACTGGAGACATCTTGAGAGTCAGGTCAATCTAATTAAATAAGTACATGAGTGTGATTTTCTGAATATTTGTTTTCTCTTTCTTCTGTATATATGTATGCTTGTTTATGTTTGCTGAAATAATTGAACACTAGGGTAGATGACATGTCAAATATCTACCTGGGAACTTTTCTGGTTGTTTTGCAGGTGGGGGGTTGGGTGCATTTTCTCCCTTCACACACACATCTTTACTTTTACACATATCATGAGTGGGGCCCTATACCCGGGTCTGAGGGAACTTAGAAATAGAAAGGGGTTGTGTAGCAATACTGACAAGATGTACTTCCTTTCTCAGTTTTTGCAAGAACCCCAGCTAGAGTTTGCTTACTTTACTTGCATGCTCGAATGCAAGTTGTTTACCAGCTGCTGTGAGTAATGTGATGAAGTGAGCCATAGCTCTAGTGGCCTTATACCTTTAGGGATTAGGAACCATCCCATGTGAGTATGCATTTACAGACATAGATCTTTGAGCGCTGATATGCCGAACCTGGTTTAGGGCATTTAGGGAGATGTTCACGCGCTTCAACCTTCCACCGATTTTATTTGTTGTTATAATAGGGACATTGCATATTTTATATTCATAACATAATCATAACTAATGCTTTTCTCCACCAATGCATTCCATGCATTTCATATTATCTCATTTAGCTCTCTTTCTTTTTTTTTTAAAGCAGTAAAATTATAAAATTGTGTGCATATCATCATGGAGTTAAACATTGGATTTGAAATTGAGAGAGATTCTGAATCGTCAAACTTGAAGAAGAAGTTATACATTCAAATATTGGAGAACAACCTGACCGGCCTCAGGGAGTTGGGACAAAGGCTTGGACCAATCCAAAGAGGGATTTTCAGAAAGAGATATGAGAATTTATTTGGATTGTTAGAAGTGAAAGTTCAGGTACCTGCTGTCACTGCTCTAGCACAACACTATGAAGAGTATGAGAAGATCTTTGACTTGCCGTTAGAAGGAGGAGTCCCCTATAAGCAGCTCGAGCAACACGTTTCAATCTCCACATTAGCTGGAATTACGAAAGCACACCCAAGAGCATTGGAGAGTAGACTTGTCACTAGAAGAGGCGTGAAAGGGTTCCCCCAGAAGTATTTGGAGGGATATCTGCATCAACTAGCTGACAAGGAAGATTGGGAGACGTTCATGGATGTCCTCGCCTTGGTTGTTTATGGTGTGTTGGTGTTTACAAACCAGGAAGATCTCGTGGATTATGACGTAATTGGTGTGTTTGTTGCTGTGAAGACTCGAGCCGACAATCCTTTCTCAGCAATATTGGCTAACACCTATGCAACACTTGATTTATGGCATGAAAGAAGAAAGAGGAAAATGGCATGCTGCTTGCCGGCTCTTTATGTTTGGCTGGTTTTCCGCATTGGGGAGAGAGCATTTGGTTTCAGATGTCCAGTCGAGTTGGCACTGAAGTGAGGGCCTGAACCGAGAGGAGGAGACGAATGGAAGCAATTCTTTGTTGGTCTAAATGAAACAAAGATTCAATGACAACCTTCATGGCAACTGAGATCACGCCTTATTTATTATTGTGGAAAGTATCCAAATGTGCCACTCATGGGGACTAAACGTTGCACCAATTACAACCCGATGTTGGCCCAACAACAATTTGGATACCCGATAAAAGGGGCCCCAACACCTACTTCTCTGACTGTCTTGTTGTTTTATTATAAGGATAGCAATGCTACTGAAGTCTTGCGACAGGTTAGAAGTGCTTGGAAGAATGTGATTTACATGGATAAGGACTCCAGACCATAGGCAATAGATAGAGAAGTTCCTTACCGCCAATGGGTCATAGAGAGGGTAAAAGAGGTCGAACTCCATTTCAAGTTAGATGTCATTGGCTCGAAAAACAAGGAACAAATGCCAGATATCGAGTCAGAAAAGGTCAAATGGTTGAAAGAAGAGATTGAAAGATTGAAAGGAGTGAATGCCAAAGTGGTTAGTGACTTCCAAAGCCTCAGCCACGACTACGTGGACCTGAAGAAGGACTATGAAGAAAGGACAAAAGCTCACGAAGAGCTGATAAGAAACCAGAAAGCAGAGAGGGAGTACACTTTTAGAATCAAGCAAGACCTGGCGGCCGCCAACACTGAGTTGACAATGAGGGCCCAAGAGCGTGATATAGCTTCATCTGTAGAGCGTCAGTTGAAGAACTTATATGAAGTCATCAAGAGGGAAAAGCAGGAGACATTGAGAAGGTTGCGTGATCTCCAAGTCAGAATCAACGGGATGGAATAATAGATGAAGGAAATGATGGTAGAATGCGAAGAACATGTTGAGGAAGTACACCGCCAGCGAACTAAAGTAGAGGAGCAATATTAGACTATGCTGACTCAGATAGAAGGTTATATGGCCGAGCAAGAAAGAACTGTAGAGCACTGGAAGAGATGTTTCTCTCAGTTGGGGCAATTGATGGGATTCCGAGAATGTTAGGTGAAGCTGAGTCATCACTGTTCTTCCTTAATCCACCAACGGAAGTCAAGATTTTTATAGAGCATTGCAAAGGATTGGTGGTGGAGATGAAGAATATGATTAATCGTGCTAGAGAGTGATAGTTGTTTGTTGAGAAGATTGTAATGACATTGTTGGTGAAACAATTTAGATTTCTCTATCAATGCCAGACTTCTGTTTGATTTTCATGTGTTTTAAATGACATCATGCAATTTTATAACTTTTGTTTGATTTATTTTCTTTTTCATTCTTTCTATCTTTTCCTAATTCATTCTTTAATAAAATAAAAATACAGAAACATAATAACGGCAAAAATTCCACGACATCCCTACAGAACGCGAGCTAATAGTAAGAAAATGGAGGGCTAGGGTGAAATGCAAGAAAGCATGAAGGTCATTGACCAACTCAAGAATGAATTTCGACAAATGTTCGAGATGATGGTAGCCTTAAAGGATGCAGTCACTGCCCGAAATAAAGAGGCTCAGTCTTCATAACAAAGGACATTACATACCCAAAATCCCAATCATGGGAATAAAGCAAGTCAGGAGTTCCCTCCCTATCGTCTGCCTCCAAATTATGAGCCGCCATATGAAAAATATGAGGAGCAAGAAACTATACCACTAGCTGTTAGTCAGTAATCCACTTCCAGAATTAATTCACATTTTTAAAATCAATAATGCCCAACTCATTTTTGAGAAAATTAAATATTTCTTTATTCAAGGGCTTTGTGAATAAATCTACAAGTTGATTCTCTGAATCAACAAATTGAATTTCGCAATCACCATTCATAATGTGATCCCGTATAAAGTGGTGGCAAATTTCAATATGTTTGGTTCTAGAATGCTGAACTGGATTTTTGGTCAAGTTAATTGCACTTGTGTTATCACACAGCAGTGGAATTTAAGAAAGATTAAGTCCAAAATCACTTAGCTGATGTTTTAACCAGATGGTTTGAGCACAACAGCTTCCCGCAGCTATGTATTCTGCTTCAGCTATAGACAATGCAACACAGGCTTGCTTCTTGCTGTGCCAGGATATCAAACTGGATCCTAGCAGGTGACATGTTCCACTAGTGCTTTTCCTATCCACTTTGCAACCTGTAAAATCAGAATCAGAATATCCAACAAGATTTAAAGTTACCTCACTTGGATACCATAAACCAACTTCAATGGTTCCCTTGAGATACTTTAAAATTCTTTTGGCTGCCACATAGTGTGATTCCTTTGG
>Ga0209489_104610_pt1 | contig 25163 bp, 11 predicted proteins | sample SiratrowhiteBW_FD_187527 | JGI IMG/M metagenome (GOLD analysis project Ga0209489, IMG submission 187527) | Root nodule microbial communities of legume samples collected from California, USA - Siratro white BW (SPAdes) (version 2) | ecosystem: Host-associated > Plants > Roots > Nodule | place...
TTTTTTTTTTTTTTTGTTCTTCATGATGTCAATATCAAATTTTGTATTAAATCACTCTTGCTCTCAGGAAAATTTAGCAAATTTCACTAAAGGCTTACACCCAATTTTATTAATATACATATTCTGATATTTTTCTTTCATGACATTAACTATTATATTTCTTGTTATAGTATATTAATTAAATTTAATAAAATAATGACATTGCATATTAAACATATAATTTTTAATTGATATTAAGAAATTAGTATTCAATAAAAAGAAATTATAACAATTTAAAGTGCATTTACATGGTAAACATTCAAATTTTTTCAGATAACTAATAAAGAAATATTATATAGGAAAAATAATTAATTTAAAATAAGAGAAAATTAGAATATATTAAAATAAAATATAAAATAAAAGAATGATAGCTTATTAAGAACTTAAGGAAAATACTAGAGAATTTTGTATTTTCATAAGAAGCAAAAATTTACTTTCAAATTTAATTTTTATGTTGCCTAAAGTCCGAGTAGAAGAAGCTTAAGTTATGTTTTAAAATAACCATATGTAGGCTTTAATATAGCTTAATATCACTGAGGAGTAGGTTGTCTTTTTTCTTTAGATTAATCCAAACCAAATCTTTTTTTAAAATGACAAATCTTTTGTATTTTTTGGCATGATTTTGTAATGACATGATATTTTTTTTGTCTTATGTTCTCATAGAGTTTCTTGATTTATTCAACACATTCATCAACATTTAAACTATTTTAAGAGAGTTAGTAGTGAAGGAATGTCTAACGAACTCTAAGAATGATGACCACAAACCATTTCAAATGAGTATTTATCTGTTTTTTGACTGACAAATTTATTATATGAAATTCTGGCTTGTGCCATTACAAGATCTTACTAACAATATGTTTGCCAACAAAACTTCTTAACAAATTCCTCAAACTTTTATTGATCACGTTTGACTGTTTATTTATAGATGATTGGCAGAACTAAACTACACATAAATTCTTATTTTGTTCCATAAAATTCATCAGAAGTAGCTCATGAATTTCACATCTCAGTTTGAAGTAATTGTTTAAATTTTTTATTGCACAATTATTATTACACAAAAATTTACTATTGTATATAACTTATTATATCATTTTCATTCATATAAATTAAAAATTCAAGATTTGTAATTAAAAAAAAACGAATAAATCATATTTATTTATAAATAAAATAAATTTATAGATTTATTCTCACGAAAACACTTTGTTCCACTACATCTTATTTTGGCAGCTCTTGTATGTGAGCATACCGTTTTGGTGTTTGACCCGTACTTGACTCCAGCTAACAAACTGCCGAATGAGGTAACCCGTGAGCGAGACATTTCTTCAAACACCCTGTATGCAACCAAACGCGAAATTCAAGTATGAGCAAATTCAGAATAGTCAAAGGTTAAAATGGAACCTTTAATTAACAACAAAACCATTGCACAATGGATTCTAAAACTTTTGAAATACAAAACTGGTTCTTCCCAAGGGGAGCTCCTTCTAACCAAATATATATAAATGCTTCTGATCACACTCACCTATTACTCAGAACAAAACTTAAATAGAATGAAATTGCAAATACTAAAATCAGTTTTAAAATAAATAAAAAAGTTAAATTAAATTAACTGCAAACGAAAAATACAATTAAACAAAGTTATTTTGTCTCTTATGAATTATTGAAAATGACAACCATATATATTCGATCTTCCATATTTATTTTTTGCAAATATGCCCCCACATGCAGCAATGATAATACATGGATTCATAAAATTATTACATTCCGTTTTTTAATAATGTTATTTCCCCACGAAGAGAGATAAAAAGAGTATGAAATAATATACGAGAAAAACGATAACAGCAATTATAAAAGAAATTATTGAGAGAATATTATTATTCCTCCATTTTATATTAAAATTTGAAAGAAAAAAAACATGGGTAATGGGGCATGTCTCTGAATTATATAGTATAGTCTTTATTAAGTTAGGCCACCCCGAAATTCGGCTTGTGTGATTTATTTATTTTACAAGTATGAATTCTATAAATAGATATCTTTAGGCAAAACAGTAACTTTAAAAGATATAAATAAACAACAAAAAGCAAAAGAAATAAAAATTACTTAAAATAATTGCTACAACGTCCGTTTCAGTCTTTTCGCAGGAAAACATTTGCTTTTTGTGGCAGCTGTTGCGTCGCTATTCATACTTATAAAGCATTCGCAAACGTTCTTACTTTATCAACCAATAAATAAATAAAGGAAAATGATACTTTGATACTGTATTTTTTTTTTATTTCTGTTTGATACTCTGATGTGAAATGTGTTGTCTTGCATAATAATTAAAGAGAAAACACAGTTATTTTGAAACACATGTGTCTCAGGATGGAATGTCTAAGTGGTTAGCTCAGTTCAAATAAGTGGTTCGCTATGTGTAATTTTGAAACACACACATGTGTCTCAGGGGTGGTAGGTCTAAGTGGTTAGCTCAGTTCACCTAAGTGGTTCGCTGTGTGTAGTTTTGAAACACACATGTGTCTCAGGAGTGGAAGGTCTAAGTGGTTAGCTCAGTTCAAATAAGTGGTTCGCTGTGTGTAGTTTTCGAACACACACGTGTCTAAGGGGTGAAAACACTAAGTGGTTAGCTCAGTTCAAATAAGTGGTTCGTTGTGTGTAATTTTGGAACACACACATGTGTTTCAAGGGTGGAATGTTTAAGTGGTTAGTTCAGTTCAAATAAGTGGTTCGCTGTGTGTAATTCTGGAACACACACATGTGTCTCAGGGGTGATAGGTCTAAGTGGTTAGCTCAGTTCACCTAAGTGGTTCGCTGTGTGTAGTTTTGGAACACACACATGTGACTCAGGAGTGGAAGGTCTAAGTGGTTAGCTCAGTTCAAATAAGTGGTTCGCTGTGTGTAGTTTTGGAACACACACGTGTCTGAGGGGTGAAAACACTAAGTGGTTAGCTGAATTTAAATAAGTGGTTCGCTGTGTGTAATTTTAGAACACACACATGTGTCTCAGGGTTAGAATGTCTAAGTGGTTAGCTCAGTTCAAATAAGTGGTTCGTTATGTGTAATTTTGGAACACACACATGTGTCTCAGGGGTGGAATGTCTAAGTGGTTAGCTCAGTTCAAATAAGTGGTTCGTTGTATGTAGTTTTGGAACACACACGTGTCTGAGGGATGAAAACACTAAGTGGTTAGCTCAGTTCACCTAAGTGGTTCGCTGTGTGTAGTTTTGAAACACACACATGTGTCTCAGGAGTGGAAGGTCTAAGTGGTTAGCTCAGTTCAAATAAGTGATTCGCTGTGTGTAGTTTTGGAACACACACGTGTCTGAGGGGTGAAAACACTAAGTTGTTAGCTCCGTTCAAATAAGTGGTTCGTTGTGTGTAGTTGTAGTTTTGGAACACACACGTGTCTGAGGGCTGAAAACAGTAAGTGGTTAGCTCAGTTCAAATAAGTGGTTCGCTGTTTGTAATTTTGGAACACACACATGTGTCTCACGGGTGGAATGCCAAAAAGAACTGCGTTTTCTTTTTCATTGTCACGCGGGACGGTACATGCTACGTCGAAGTGTCAAACAGAAGTAAGAGAAAATGCGGTGTCAAAGTATCATTTTCCATAAATAAATACGCTTATGTAACTTGTATCTCCTTTCTATTATTTTCAGTGCAGTATATTATATTGTTTTCAACCTAATCAAACAAGAAGTTGGATTTTGCTTAAAGCACAATCAAAAATTCGAACGTGAAAGCAGCGTAAGGTTTAAACTACAAATATTCTATTAACCGCTTTTAGTGGTGAACAAAGCTTGTATCTCATGTTATTTCCAAGCAGTATAAACAAACACTCACTTTTTTTTTTTATATAATTACAAATGAATAATACATGATGTAGTATACAAGTGACTCAGTTTTTTTTCCCCCCTCAGAAATAAACAAACTCAAAGATGCAAGTGAAAAAATGAAAGAAATGACAAAACTAGTGGCCCTAATTCTGTCTCTCTATGAAACTAGTGCTATTTTTACCTGGCACTGGAATCTTTTTTGGATGTCTCCAGCTTTGCAAGCCAGGTCCATGCTCACAAAATACAAGTGACAGGGTGGCTTCACCTCACTAGCCTACACACACATATGCTCATCATCCTCCTTTTCCCACAAAAGGTGATGATGGACACAACCCTCCAAAAATTTGGGCTTACTTGGACAAAAAAAACATCAAAGACAATGGCAGACTTCTGTTTTCTTGTCCACCATTTCATCAGACAGACAGCACCAGGATTCTCCCCTCTCCATCAGGGAACTCCTTCTCAACCTTTTTTCTTCAAATTCAACTCATGCATTCATTGGTGTCCCCTCCTATATATGTACACCACAGTGGTGCTCATGCATGCTTCATTTCCTGCTTCTAGACCAACTCAACTCCAATGTAACAAATCTACATTATCATAAGTGCATAAATCAAAGAGTTTAGTTTCTACATGCTTGCTGATTTGTAAAAGGCTTCATACATATAATTCATTAATTGAATGTGTTTACCTATTTTGAGCTTGTGGACTTCTTACACTGCAAGGTCTCCCATGTTCCTGACCCTGAGTTCCACATTCCTCAGATCACGAAGATGTTGTAAAATTTCTTGGAGAAGATCTAACCCTTTGTCCCCTTTTCTCAAGGAGCTGATACAATGCTTTAGAAACTCCCTATCTGCCTCCAGCACCTGTAGTCTCTCGTAAACATTATCCACTTCCTCTTCTAAAGCAACCTTTTTCTTCACCATGTTAACCTTTTCAACCGAGTTGTTTTGCAAGTGGGGGAAATCTAACTCGTCTCCACTCAACTCCACATCTTCTGCTTCTGAACTCATTGCATCGAAAAGTGGGAGAAGTCTCTTGGCTTTTGCACCCATCATTTTCCTCCCCTGATGATGTTTTCCATTTATTTCCTTTGCATGACCATTAGCAAATCCATTTACCTCACCTTCGTGATCATCATCATGGTATCCGTTCCCATTCTCCTCGCAAAGTTCTACTGATTTAGCATCATCTGAGCAGTGCTCTTCCTCATAATTCAATATAACTAGCCTTTCTTCCAGTACCTTGAGCTGTTCTAGAATTTGTAACCTCTCTTCCTCAAAGTTTGACAGTGACTCCTCCAAATATAAGACCGCATCTACCGGGGTGTTCTGATTGCTGCATTCTTGTTGACTATAAAACCCGTTTTCTTCCTTTGCTTCATGATTCAAGTCAATGGACAATCCATCACTATCTTCAGCATTGCTACAAGAGGGAGACGAAGTTCTGCTCCTCATGCTACCATCTCTTCTTGACATCACCATCTTTTCTCTTACCTCATATTCATGAACCCTTTTTCTAAATATTTCAAGCTCCTTTTCTAGCTCTTGCTTCTCCTTTTCCCTCTTCATCATGAGCTCATTCAGTAGTTGCAAAGCCTCCTGGTCATACTCGGATTGCTCTTCCATCATTCTCTGATACTGCAAGGCTTCCATCTGCATTGCTGCTTTCTCTTCCTGAAGCCTATTTATCATCGCCATTGTTTGATTGGCAGCTATAGCAGATGCACTTCTCTCTTCTTCTAGTTCTGCATACAGAGTGCTCAAAGCTTTCCTTTCAGATTTCAATGCTGCTTTTAACTTTTCCATGGTTACCTCTCCACTTTCTATATCACTTATCACACTTCCATCCAATGACTCTTCTGTTCCTGATTCTTTCCTCTCAAGAAGAAGCAATTTCTTGTGTAGCTGATGTAGACTCTCCACAGAAGTGGGTGTGTCAGGAACTTTTTCTTCCTCGTTCTCGTTAAGCTCCAATAAAGATGGCAAGTGGTTATTTACTGTTGGCATTCTCACTTCGATTGACAAGGTTTTAAATTCTACAAACTCTTCAACTTTGCCATCACCTAGTTATAAATTGCAATTGAAAGAAAATTGAATTATTAGAAAGTTTTAAGAATGAACTTGAGGAAAATGGAAGATAAGAAGTTGAGGTCTACCACTTTCATCTTGCACATTAAATCTGACAGTGGAAGTAGATGGATCTTCTTCTATTTGTTGATCTGTATCCAAAAGAACATCCTGGCTTTGATACTCATCCACTTGCTCCTGCTCAGGAATTTCAGTCCCTATTGAGACTTCTGCTTCATATTCCTCACCTTGCATTTCTGATGCATCTTCAGATGCTGCTGGAATTAAGAAAGCATTAGAGATAATTGCATTTAGAAAACCAAGAAGAAAAAGGTATAACAACTGAAAGGGCTTATTAAGGAGGAAAATAATTAGAACCTATAGAAACATCTGAACATTGTTCTGCATCTCTTCTTTCCATGTCTGCTTCAACGTTCTCATCCTTGGTCAAGTCATCAGCAGGTTGAAAAAATCTCACATCTTCACAATTCTGCTTCAAATTTTCTTCTTCTACCTGTGACAACAGTGAGGACTGCCCTCTGGCCCTTGACTGAACTGGTTCAGCCCCATTTTCATTCTCCTGGCATGAAAATTCTGCCACAATATCCCCAGAAATGTGCCAATTCTCAACAACCGGTTCAGCTTCTGCATCAGCACTCTTATCGAAGTCCAGAATAAAATCTTCACTGCTGTTGAGTCCTTCACCTCCCACCTTATACCTGCTGTGAGTCCTATTTTCTGTAGCAGGGGAATCAACCAATTCAACCGGAATCAATCTGCAATCAGCACCATGAATGAAAAATTCCAGATGTTTGGGTGGAGTGTCCACAGTTATCTCTCTGGTACAATCAACTTGAGCAGCGGATTTCTCACAAGTTTGATCACCATCCTTAGTCTTACCGGCATTCAAACTTTCCTCTTCAATTGTTTCTTTCCCTTTCTCCACACCCAAATCCAACTTGCAAATTTCATCACAAAGAATATCCACGCTAGCATCACATACAGAACAATCACAACTCTTCTCTGCCTCCTCATCTTTTCTATCCAAACCCTGATCAACCTCAACCACCATGTGGCTTCCCTTGTTTTCTTCATTCCCCTGTCCATCCTCATGATGATCAAGCACAATATCCGATCTGGTGTGATCTTCATCAATCTCTACACCAACCCCGCGTTCTGTCACCAAATTCTGCTTCTGGTCGTACTCCAAAACATTGAGAGAAGGCCTGATCAAAATGCAAGGAGGGTAGAATCTGTTGTCCAAGTTTACACCACAGCAAGAACACCTCATATCCTCTTCCACCTTCACAATTGCTTTGTCACCGGCATCAGCACTCTCATCCTGAATCATACCTATCTGCTTCATCCATGGAAAGAAACCGAAATTCCGTGAGAGTTTGACATAATCGGGTTGGGACGAGGATGAGCAATCCTCACACATGTCTTGTGACTCAGCCAGTTTTTGATGATTGGAGCAGAACCCCAGTTTGGAAATCTCAGAGGCATGAGCTTCACACACAAGATCTCTGCAAGAAGTCTTGTTCTTTCCAGACTCTATGATGTGATCGATTCTGGTGCACCATATGCAGGGCCTTTTGAGGCCAAAGTAATCGGCAAACTTTATGATTAGATAAGAGAACAGAGAATTGAGGAGCAGGAGGATGATCAGAATCCATTCTAGGATGGCATACACAAGAACAAGGGTGATTTTGTTGGTGTTTCTGTGTAACATGGTTGCAAACTTGTTGGCAGCCATGGCTGGTGTTCTGTTTTTTGATATGTACAAAGAAAGGTTTACCTGGAATATGAGATTGGAACCTAAGCAAGTATTGCAATGAGAGCCAGAGAAAAAGTTTTAAGAGAAAGTGAGTTTTCAGACAAGATGTCAAAACTGTATTTGTGTAATGTATGAGAGAGAGTAGAAGTGAAGTAGATAGCTACTGGTTTTATTTCCACTGAATCAGAAATAGGCGGTTTGAATTGAATGAAATGATCATCAAAGGAGGCTAAGGCTAAGGGGTTTGGGGGGAATGAAATGTTCTTGAGTCAAAGAAAATCAAAGAATTTTGTGAATTTTTATCTAAGCATTGTTTATGGAGTGCTTTTTGACAAAATGGAGCATCACACTTCAACAGTTAAATGCTTTTCACTACATCAATTAAATAAGAGTTGTATCATGTCTAACAGTCATAAACTAGTTTCTCAAAACAATAAAATTCATTTCAAGAAGTAATACTTTTCAATAAATGCTCTTTTATACACACAAAAGAAATATGATTATACCATATTGATAATTTTACATTTGTTCCTTAAATGTGAAACTGTCCTTGTGTAATATCTGGTTATGTATTTTGTAGTGAATTTCTGCAAGGTGTAGAATTTTCTGTGAGTGAAAAATGTTATTTTTATTTTGATAATCCTGCCAGCTCCTCTTCAATTTTTTTATTGAGGCAACAAATGAAAGGACCCACCAAACCACACACGAGTTGGTGGACCAGACCCACAGCAAGGGTGGGGCCAGTTATGGCTGCAGATGCTTGAGTCATTATGTGGGTATGCTTCCTAAGAAACTTTGTTTTCTTTATATCAATATTAATATACCCTCCTTCCAACCAATGAAATCATCTACAAAATCAAACTCTGTTTCACAACATAGCTGCTTAAAACTTAAATTTCACTTATTTTACTTTGTCCACAAGCCTCTTGTGTGCCAAAAATCTTATTAACTTCAACAGATAAAAAAAATATCAGAAAAAGTTTGTCGTTTTCCCCTCAATCAAGAATACTAGTTAGCTTATCTCAGGTTCAGAACCTGTATATAAATCTTAGAAGTAACTGTTACAAAAAAATAAACGGTAATTCAAACTAGATAAGAATGTAATGTTGAATCATGTGTCTTTTTCTACTTTAAATTGATGAACTTGTTTGATGAAATGGAAAATAATGAGTTGAATTATTTGAGTTTTATGGTATTATTGTCCTGATTGAATTAAATTGATGTTGGATGGAGAATGAAAAAGGTGAGTAATTTAGGTGATCCAATTGAAACCCAGAAAGAGAAAGGTAGGCTTAAGAAGTAGGAAGTGTTTGAGTGATGAATCTGGCTATTGCGGGGTTGTGGGCTGCACCGCCACTCACCGACTAATTGCCATGGCACCATTCAAAATTTTGTTCCCATACGTTATCAAATCCATGTGTACTTTCCAAAATAATATCCACATTTTCATATTTCTTTCATAAAAGGAATCTATTGCTACCTTGGTGAATATATGTTATGTTCTGCTTTGGCCCTCCAACAATTTGCTTTTGCTTTAGTCAAGTCTCCATAAGTTTTTCACTTGGCCCTACTGCTTATAATTCAGCACATACCTCTCCCTCCCCCACCCACTGCTAATATAATTAACCTAAATTGGCTCCCATTATAAAATCTATTTAGTACATATTTGCCAGCTAAAACCAAATATGCATCATCCCTCTTTTCCTCTGTTCAACATCATATTTCAATGTAGATCCCATCCAAACATTCACAACTACAAGTTAAACAACATTAACATAGGTGCTTTGTTATTTTTCATATGGGTTCAGCACACAACAAACACAGTGTGAGAAAATGAGTGCAGACCAAGTGTTTGAGCAAAGTTCAGTTCATGGAATGCTTTGTAGCAAATGTTAATTTGATTTATGTTTTCCCATAAGATATTTGTGCTAATGGGTTACATTATGAGCGTTTGTGTATTTGAAAGTTGAAAAGAAAGGTGTTAGAGTATGTGCTAAATGAAGGTTGAATGCCAAGATGGGGCCATTTATGATGCATTGTTGAACAGGCAAAAAAAGGGGCAAAGAAGTAAACAAAATGGAAAAAAATAAAAGGGTTTTAAATTCAAAGATAGACCATCTTTCTTGGAAGGAACATCAAAGCAAAACTCTCTTTTTAAAGTTAATTACTGATGGAAGCCCTTAATCCTAATTTCCCCCTTTTCTGACCAAAGAACCATAACTATTTGAAAATGTGAAACAAAGAAAAAGGATAAAAATATTACATTGTTTTTCTGTTGGAAGCCCTCAGAATTGCTCCAACTTATTTTGATCAAAAGAGTATGCATCAGCCATCTAGAATGGAAAGAAGCAAAAGTAGGGTCAAATCCACCGAAAAAAATAATCCAAAAAACTGAAAACTAATCAAAATTAATTTTACTTTTAGATTTTTTAGAAATATATTTTACTTAACAGTTTCATTTCGATTTGAAATTAAAAAATAAATTTTTTATTATATTATATGTTTTGAGTTCACTGACAATTAATGAATATACATTAATTTAATTCTTTGAAATTACTTCACAGTTTAATTCTATTATACTTGCATTATATTTACATTTCTCAATAATACTAAATTTGTATTATACTTTTTAATCACAAAACTATTTAATTCATTTATAATAAATATAAATAAAAGTTGAAATTATAGCAATTATATAAAAAGTAACAATAATTCTCTTTGTTTAATTTTTTTCTCATATATTATTTAACAACTTTGTAGTAATTACAGTAAAAAATTTATATAATAAAAATTACAAAATTAATCCAAATCAAACCGTACAACATATTTAGCTTCCTTCAGATAAATTAAAATCAAACTAAACTAAATTCAATTGTATTCAATTCATGTAATTGCTTAATAGAAATTCAAACCTAACCAACACCTACTAAAAAAAGTAGAGTTTAGAAATGATATTTTTCTTCAACTTTGCAATTCAAGAGGCTAATGAATCCCATACTTCTAACACATGACATGATCCAGAAATTTGATGAAAAAATAACCATGTGAACAAGAATAATAAACACAAAAGGTTGGCTACGTTGGTCCACTCATTTGTTGAAATAGTCTTAAAAAGTTTTATTCAAAATTTCAATTTTGGCGATTGTAGCTAAAAAAGAACTCACGAATTGCATTTGTTGTCTAATTTATCAACTAGAATGGGACCCCTAGGCCTCATCTTGAACGGTTTGCGTGGGTACAAAGACATCACACACCAAAATTAAATTAATAAAACATAATGAAACCATTGTTGAAGCATTTTGCTTAATCTTCCATTTTAATCATAAAAATGGACCCTATTTTCCAATTTCAATGATAACTATTGAAACCTTATTTAAGTTATATCATGGAAATAATGTCTTTTGAAGTAGACTCCACCTTGGATTTTAAGAGGGGTACTTGAAAAAAAAAAATGTAGTGAAAATGGTACATAGTAGAAGAAGATTATGGGTGACATGATGGGGGATATAAAATACCCAACAAATTACTATTACATTCAATCTTAGATATTAGGTTAAATCATTTTCTAAGTTGCTAAATATAATGGTTTTTTTTTTTTTTGTCCTTGTATAGTAAGAGTGAGTTGGAAAGGTTAAATGGCCTACAAAAATGGGAGTGCTACATATCTCATTCATTCTATATTAACTAGTTTTATGATAAAGTGTGAGATCCTATTGTAGATGAGATAAGAATGAAGGTGACGGTTAGAATGTCTAAATCTTTGTTTCGTGGACATTAAGAGGGATTTTTTTTGTTTCAAGAAAAAACCATTACACTTAGAATGAATAAAATTTATTTTAATTAAAAACTAAATCGTATACCCTGAAGGAAACTAATTTATGGACTTGATGATTCATTTTTATCGAATATTAATGTTTTAAAATAAAGATTGTAGTACAACCCAAATTCTTAAAAAAATAAGTTATGAGGGATTTAATAAACACAATTTTAAGTATGCTAAAAAAGTTTAAATAGGTATCTAAATTAAATAATAATAATAATAATAAAGTGGTACAAAAGAGGAAACATAATAAAAGATACAATACTTTCATAATTTTAAAAATAAATGCGAAAATAAATTCATAAAATACGATGATAAATAATATGTAGGTGTAATTTAGCCAGTAACTTCTAAAATCATAATGTTTAAATTTAATAAAATCATTAACATTGATTGAGATAAGTGATCACGAATTGCGTGTATGCTATATTTTGCATCTGAAATAAATTATATTTAGAAGAAATACATATGTACGCCAAATTCTATATTAGTCATTACTTCCATATTGTGTTAGTAATTATTCCTGGTGATAAAGAAATGAAAAAAAAAATTATTGCTACTTTTCATAGATTGTAATATTAGTGAATTATTATAAAGGGAAAAATAAATTAAAATTTGCACAAAATTTTAGATTAAACGAAACTTTTAGTTGATTACTTTTACGTTTCTGTTTTTTTTTAAGTTTATAAATCAAGAAAGTAATTAATATTACTAGAAGTAAATTCTCAAATTCTGTATTAAATTAATATTTAAAAAATTGAAATAAAAAATAAAAAAAAATTTACAGTTACGTCTCACTATTCAATTAAAGAATATCATTAAATATCAATTAATTAATACAATAGTTTAAAAAAAATTCGAAGTTCATTATTATTATTATTATTATTATTATTATTACTATTATTATTATTACTATTATTATTATATGTATTAAGATTTTCACTTTCCAATAATGTGATCCTGAGTTTACACGTTTAGACATTTGTGTATAAAAAACTTCACTGAAGAAAAAAAAGAGAGTCTATTTTTAAGTGAACAAATTCTTATTTATTTTTAATATTTTGAGTTTCAAAATAGAACGTTTGTTATATGAATAATTTTCATATCATCTCATCTTAATATTTTAAATTATAAAAAAATATTCATGTACAAAAGGTCAACTAAATTTAGCAAGTATAAGAATGTGACTATCAGCAAACATCACAATAAATTAAAGGAAAATTATAAGAAAAAAAAGAGCATAAAATACACAAAATTAATATAGCTTAACTAAAATATTAATTAACTTTAAACTACATGTACGAGTAATTTATTATAAAATAAGTTTTTGGTCCATCCATAAACAGTTACAATTCAGATATTATCTCTCTCATATGAAAGCTCGGTTACTATTGATACTATGTTATATATATATATATATATATATATATATATAATTTTTAAAAATTATTTATTTTTTAAAATTATAATTAGTTTTATTAAGTTAATTATATAATATTTGAAATAAATATTATTAATCTAACTATTTAGATTAATGTTTTAAAATTTTATAAATAAATTTAAATTAATGATTAAAATAAATATTAATAAATTTAAATATGTGAACGTCTTCTTATTAATTTTAGGATTTTGACAACTTCATTCAAATTAAAAACAATCAGTTCAATAAGAACATGATATGTGGTGTTTCACACTTAAAACAAACAATGAACATGCAGGTTGTCTACTAGATCTCATAAGTCTACTTCTCACAAAACAATTTGTACCAAACAATCTTCTCAAACCTAAACACTTGATGATTAACTAAACAGTAGGCAACCTTGTATAAATCTTTACCATGATTCAGAAAAAAAATAAATTCTAAGCATAACTCATAACCAATGTCACTAAATCATCACAGACAGGCTTAATCACTAATACATTTAATTAAATTTAAACAATGAAATAACTTGTTAATAGTAGAACTTTTATAATCATATCAAAGAGATTATAATGATACCTTCATCACCGTAAAGAGAAAAACTCTCTACTAATCTTCTCTGTTCGATGTCATTATATTTGATTGTAAATTTAGCATTTTAACAAGTTTATGACACTATTATTATTGTAGTAGAGGGTGAGAAAGTAACCCTGCAATCATAACTACTGTCATATTTCCCTTCTCTATAAAGCTTTATTCTCATTTTTTTTTTCCATAACAATCTCAACTTTAGTGTATGCTTATAATAATACATTTGCTGCATGGACTATTTTATTTTTATATACATATATTAAGATTATCAGTTTCTATGTAATCCTAAGTTTATATTTTTAGATATTTGGGTATACGAAACACCACTGAAAGAGTCTACTTTTTATGTGGACAAACATTTATTTATTATTAATATTTTGAGTGTCAAATAGAAAGTCATTGATAAAAAATATGTTGATGCTATGGACTATGTACAAAAATATCCATAATACAATTTTTGGTTTGGTTAGGGAAAGATGGCCTGCAGTTATCTGTGTTTATCCACATTATCAATATATATCCCAACCAATAAAGTGAATTAACACTATATATCACGTTGATGGATATATATTTCTTTTTCTTATATTTTATCTATTTTTTTATTTCGATTTTAGGCACCGAATTGTATCGATTTGAATGATCCCGACATCATGTCTATACAAACATCGCAAGGGCATCTGTCATGGACTGAGACTTCTTTCAGTGCTTTGTATTTCTAAATTAATATCATTTTAACCTATTTCTAAAACATATATGGAAATGAAATGAAATTAGATAGCCACTTGATCATTTCAAATCAAAATTTACTCATACAAATGGAACAAAAGAGATGATAATTGAGGTGTTTAGTGGTAGAAATGAAAATGCAATCAAAACAATGTCAATTTTAAAAATAAACTGAATTCAATTACGAATAAACTTAAATGAGTTTTAGGTTTTTAATATATTATTACTTAACGCCAAAACTAATTGGATAACTTATAAGTTTTTTATATAAGTTTTTTAAAACATATTTTTTAATTTATAATAATTGATAGAGGTAACAAAATATTTAAAACCAAAATGGGTAATAGTCTGGAAAGAACCCCAAATACAAGATGAGTTAAAGAAAAAATTGAAAAGAGTCATTTATTAAAACTATGAGAAAAAGAGGGACAAATATTTTTTTTTCTATTTGACATGACTTATAATGTAAAGTAGAAAAATATTTTAAATTTAATACTATCTTCTATAATTTTGTTAAATCAAAATGAATTATTATTGGAGAGATTATTGTTACATATTGCGATTATGATAAAATATAATAAAACCTAATTTGAGTTATATTATTTATATAATAACACATAATTTGATATTAAAATTAATTATAATATTATATGTCAATTTTTTAAATTATAAGTGTATTAGTAAATTAAATTATTTTTAATAAAAATATAATATTAAAATTAAATTATTGATTGAAACTATAAAATAGGGTATATATTTATCTTATTCATATTAAATAAAAATATATTATTTAATTAAATTACTGAGGGAAAAATTAATTATTTTAATTTAAATTATTATTCATTATCTTAATTTTATTAATTATTATTTTCATTTTTTAAGCGTTAAACTATTCATAATTACGGATAAGGAGTGGAAAACATAGTTAGAAAATATTAAAGATTTAAAAATTACAATTTTTTTTCAGAAACTAAAAAGACGGAGTCTTATATTTACAAAACTAAAAACATATTTAAATTTATTTTAAATTAACTTTAAAAGAATATTAATTATAATTTTATTATTCAAAAAATAAAAACTAGAAATAAAATTTAATATTCACTCATTAAAACACTGTTTCAATTGCTGTTATACATTTATTGTATGTTCGTACCCATATTTATTATAATAAACACATCTTATCATATCTTATAATTGTAATAAAACATTTTATCATTTGTTATAATTATAACAAAACATTCTTGATTAAAAAGCTTCTTATATAATTATGGACAAGTGATATAAATAGTCCATTTTTAATATCATAAGTAAAAATTTGAACTCCTCATAAATAACCTTTATTAAATATTACCGATATCTATTATTCAGTAAATTAAATAGCTACTTGCATTCAACCTTATCATTTGTTATAATTATAATAAAACATTCTTGATTTAAAAGCCTCTTATGTATTGCGAAAAAGTAACTTAAATAGTCGTCTATGATTATATATACTCACAAAATAAAAAATTTAAGTGATGATTTCAAAAATGTTTCTTATCAAGTTAAATGTTTATTCACGTGATACCATGATGATCGTGTAAATAGAAAATTTTACAATTTAGACAACTATTTATTTATATTTTAAATAACATATCATAAGTATCAATTAAATTTTGAATTGCATTATATATATATATATATATATATATATATATATATTACAAATTACGCTCTCATTGTTAAAGAATAATGTTTTTAAGAATTCTATTATATCTTAATCATATAACTTCTTCTACGTTGAATATACAATTTCGGATATTTATTTACGAATATCTTTTATTCCTTTCAAATAGTACTATGAAAATATAACTTTGAATTGTGAATTGTTATCCAATACTATATTTAAGGTTTTTTTTTTTTTTTTGAAAGAAAAAACTGAGTTTTAAAACTATTTTCATTTACATTTAGTTCTCAATTTTGTATGTATTAATTATACCAATCCAAAAAAAAGTGTTGATTCAGCTATAACTTTAAATTGTTTCTTAATTTTAAACATTCATCTCTTTAATTTATTTAATAAACAAAAATACCACTAATAATAATTAAAGTACATACTATTTTAATTTATTTTTTATATATAAGTTTCAATTAAGGTTAAAAAATATGTATATTATACACTAGATAATTATTAATCTCTATAAACTTTATGGTGGCTTTAGGCTTCCACAGCTAGTTACTTGTATATTCAACATTAAAAATATAATGTGTACCTTTTAAATCCAAAAGATAAAAAACATTGCATCTAAGTAAGTTGCCCTGGCATTTAAATAATATCATGGTCTAAATGTCCACTTTTTGAAAATGATCATAACACATGTTTGTTTGGTGATATTAAAATATTTCGTATTCTTTTTCATCATTTCTTTATATTTTAATTTCAAATGATAGTATATTAACATATTTTAAAAATTCAATTTTTAAAAATTAACATATTTACTTTGTACTAAAAAGAGGCATTTTGTCTCCATGCAGTTGAAAATTTTAAAAATAATAAAAGTGAGTCATTTGCATAATGCAATTATGATATGAATGGTTTGAATAGTGAAATAATTATAGGAATGGATTAGAGAACTAGGGAGGGAGTTATATAGGTAAAATAAAATAAAATGTGGCTACCAAAATTTCATATTTCTTTATATATAGTGATAATCATAAACTGTGATTAGACAACAACGTTAAAATCTTTACAACGATAATAATAATAAAAAATATAAATTAAAGAGCAATACCCTTTGTTATGTATGGATGAATGAACCTACAAAAAGCAAATATATTGTTTATGCAAGATTCGAAACAGTTGCATTTTTCACCTTTAGGCAGCAAAGGTAGATCAGAAATGGTGGCTTTTTTCTTTAGTGTAATTTAAAAACTTAGGATTCTGTTATGGTACCATTATTAGTGATGGTTCCTTAACCAAGAAATGAAAAGAGTAATGAACAGAAGTAGGGGGAAAAGGACAGAAATGGAAGCTGCATATGGTAGCAATGATGATGAGTTGAAAGTGGGAGAATGTGTGGGACAAGCTCTTACTTTTCACCCTTCTAAGTTGTTCTACCTACCTATCCTCCTTTCTTTTGGAATTATCTTTCTCACTCTCTTCTCCCATTCCCACATCATGACATGTATATACCACACGTACACACTCACACAACTACTCATATCCATCTCTTCATGCTCAAACTCTTTCATCATTCAACTTCACATAACACTTTCCTTTTTATCTTTTCCTTATAGCCACTGATGGGGACATTTTTCTTTTTCTAGTATATATCCTGCAATTTGTTAACTAGTCATGTTCATAAGTGTATCGAATGAATTGAAATTAGAATAGATACAGATAAAACAATATACGGGCTAATATATGCTCTAAAGTTGGCGATTTGGAATGGTGCATTTATAGAAAAAGTGAATTGTTAAATAGTAAGACGTAAAACAAAGATAAGTTTCCAATGTACAGTTCACTATACAAAGTACACCACTTAATCCAAGGAGAACAAATATCAAATCTAAGATATAGATTTGGAATTCAAATGTTGAAAAAAGTGAGAATCATTGGCATTGATTAGATATGACAAAAAGAAACATCCAAGTTCAGTTCCCTCCCCCTAATTACAAACAAGAAACTTCATTTGCAGCAGTTAAATACTTTAACAGTATGAGACTGGATTATATGAACATGTGTAAAAGTATTCCATTCAAATTACTTGAGTTGGGAAATGTTCAAAGAAAGCGATCCCACCATTATGTATATCATCATAAAATGATCAATACATTGTGCTATCTCGATTTTACAAGGCACAACACCTCCCATTCCAGAAAACATCTATATCTAGCAACAAATGAGAAACCCCTGTTACAATTTACTCAAAACCAACCCAACAATGATTGATTAAATACATCCTCGTATGTCCAAAAAGGCATGGATTCTTATATCAAGCCTGTGCTTCCAAATGGATTGTTCTGTGGGTGAGAAACAGGATTGGGGGGAAATGCTCCAAATCCTGCATCCCCAAAGGGATTTGCTGGGTTCATCAACATATGCTGCTGCTGCTGTGGCTGTGTCTGAGGCTGAAATGGTTGGTAAGGTCCAAAAGGATTTGGTTGATGGTGCATTGCTGCCATTTGGACAGCAGGAGGGGGAGGGACGCTGCTTGATAAAGCAAATGGATCCTGCACTTCAAATGGATTTGGGGCTGGTGCTCCGTATACTGGTTGTTGAGAAGATCTATATGCCGCTTCATCGTATAAGCTATTAAGAGTCAGAGAGTCCAATCCACCAGCCTGACATTCAATCATCAAATCATTTGAGATACCATTAGGTTTATCCATGGTAAATAGTTAAAATATTATAGCTTAGAAATCATATAATACATTAACTTTGGGAGCAAATATGAGTGGAAACTAATTTTTTTATGATATGAAAGTTCCTTGTCGGCTAATAATCAATTGCGAAACTTTTGACAATAATAATAATCTAGAAAAGGTCACGTGAAGGTCCTACCAATTGTCTCTCATTTGCTGCAGATATATCAGTACTTGGAGTGCTGACCAGGGCAAGCTCCCATCCAGTTGGATCAAAATCTTTTGTTTGAGCAGCAGTTGAGTTAAAAGCTGATGTAGTGCCTATGAGCACAAAACAGTCACATTTAGTAGGATGAGCAAAACAATCCACTAAATGTTGCCAAGCAGCAGAGCCTTTGAGAAGAAGCCAAAAACAAAACTCACCGGTTTCAGTGGGGACTATGGCTAGGGCAAGAGCATTTCTTTCCTCTATGAGTGAAGCATCAGGTGCAGTGTCATTCAGTCCCTGCAACAAGGACAGAATAAGGAAAATAAATCATAAAAAAACATATATCTTGGGGATCCAAAAGCCTACCAGCAGGTCTCCAGTTTCAAAATTGTTATGAGATGGCGGTGGTGGAGGAGGTGCAGGCGCAGGTTCAGAATCAGAGACGACATTATTATCAACAGGAACTGGTGGCTCCTGTTCTTCAACAGATGGTTTGGTATCTTCAATTGCAAGAACTTCTGGTCTGTAAGTCAATTGTAGCTGTTGGTACAACACAATAAATTAGTGGCTAGAATTTGAATGTAAAAGAAAACATGGAAAAATATAAACAAAAAAGGAACTGTGACACCTACACTCAGCATAAATTAAATAAACGATACTAACCAATGGTTCACTTGGAACTGTAACCACTCGTGGTGCCTCCTTAATGTACTCTTCCATGGTTGTAAGAAAAGATTGTGGAGGCTAAAGAATCAACAATGCAAACCATTGGAACTTCAAATAAAAAGTGAACAGGAAAAGCTATTTAAATCAAACCATGAGATGCAGTAAGAGTAGAGACATACCTCTCTTAAGGCAGGAAACTGAAAATTCCTAGCAAGTTCCAACCCTTTGCAAACATCATAGAAATCAGATAGACTTGCTGCCTGCAACAATTTGGGTGTTTTAATACAATCATGAAAGTAAAATGAAAAGGCCAAGTGTTTAGCTTAAAGCAATATAAGCAGCAAAATATCACCTGTTGACCCGCACGTTTGTAAGCTTCAAGGGCTTTGATAGCTTCATGTCTGGGCATCTCAAAAAACTACAAGGAAATTATTATTTTTCAGTACATAACACGTTATCTAACTTTGATACTCGTTGCATAAATAAGGATAAGCAAATTTACCTTATCAACAAGATTGATAATGCCATCATTAATAGCACAATAAATCTTAAAGCTCTCTTTCAGTACCTAGAATGAACAAAAGAAGCAAGATCAATATCAAGTTGGTCATCAGTTACATCAGCCCCAAATTAACAACTATTTACTAAAATCGAATCGTTTAACAATGATGACAAATTGTCGCAATACTGTTGTTCCTTTCCTAAACAGAGTTTATTAGGAAACAATTGAAATTAGTTCCAACTATCAACAACCTAATATTTATGATAGTCTCGATCCCAATCAAACATCAAATTCTAACCCAACATTCAAAAGTTTATTCCATATAAATAGAAATCAAAGAAAAAAAATCCATAACCTCAAGATCAATGTACTAAGAAAAAATTAATATAACATTCTGAAACGTTATTTTATCTGTAAATTCTAAATCCCTGGCTCGATTACAAAGAGGAAATTTAGATTAAAACACAAAAATGCACATACCAGAGCCAAAGCATATTGTATCACATAATTGCTAACAGCTGCTCCTTCTGGCTGTAAAATCAAGCACATAATCACTGTTTTATCCGAAAAAGTACTATTATAACAATCATTAAAACAAACTGATATAAACTGGTCAACTTAAAAAATATAATAATATATACACAATTTTACCCGGCAACCAACAAGACGATGCAGCAGCTGCTGCAAAGCAGGCAAGTGCTCCAATAGCTCCTCACTATCCAAATCCCTGGTCTTGCTGTACCCCTGCTTGAAAGAACAATTAAACATGAAGACCTTCAAAAACAAACACTATATAAAATATCCAATAAATCCATTACTAAACCTTCAGAAGTTTTTAACGTCAATCAGCAATGCAAGACAATCTAAATAAAAATGTGCACAATTCCAATAATGTAAATAAAAGTATTCTATTGAATATCTTCCACTCCTTTTACAAAGAAAACTAAAAACCAGAGATATACAGATAGCTAGTTAATCCAAGGTCCTTATACATACTGTTTGGAGATTTCTAAAAGAACTTTATTTATCTATGAAGCACCACTCTAACACCGATAAAGGTACATGACAAATAAAAAATATAATATTCTACAACTCCGTGTGTGTGTATATGTTGACTATTGAATTAACAATCGCCTTATAAAAGTAAAGTTGTTAACAGTTTTCACATGATAATAATCCTTACACAGAATATGAAGAGGGAAATAGGGGTCATTTTACAATGCATGCTTCACAAAATAATCTCAACATAAAATTTGTTAAAAGACACATTTTGTATATGGGCTTGGTATGTAATGCTTTGTATGATATATGTATATATGTTTCTCAGTTGTGCATATAAACACAAGGGGATTCTATCACTTGAATGTATATCATTTCTCTCTACATGATATCAAAGTGATGGCTTCTGCCTCTTGTGAGCTTATTTGGCTCAAAAGTTGCTTAAAGAACTAAAGATTTTGGAAGTTACATAGATGACTCTCATTTGTGATAACCAAGCTGCTCTTCATATTGCCTCAAATTCAGTATTTCACAAGAGTACCAAACATATCCAGATAGATTACTACTTCATCCAAGAAAAGATTTTATCTAGAGACATTACCACTCATTTTGTTAATTCTAATGATTAGCTGACAGATATCTACACCAAACCATCGTGGAGTCCTAGGATCGACTATATATGTAACAAGCTTGGTGCATATGATTATATATGCTTCAAGTTGAGGAGCAGTTTAGATATATTTTGTATATGTGCTTGGACCCGTCCCTATGTAATGCTTTATCTGATATATGTATATGTTCCTCAATTGTGCATATACGCACATGGGGGTTTTATCACATGAATGCTTGCAGGGATAAGTCTGCATATATCTACCCTCCTCAAACCCTCCTACCTAGGTCTGCTGCCATGCAGTCCGCCAAGGGGACCATGGCACTGTCATTTAACAACAATGATCAGCATGACAGGAGGAGGAATCCAATCAAACTTTTTTGGTTTGCAGGGATCCAAATTTTCTAGTTGGGTCCCTATGGTTTCACAAGTACATAATTGGATAAGATTTCTGAATATCCCCGCACAGTGCTCTAATTCTAATAGTAAGCAATCTTCAAGGACCCAACTAGAAATTTTCATACTATAAAAACCCAACTACAAACTTTTAAATTGCAAGGACTAAATTGAAAATCCCCAGACGGCAGAGGAACCTACAATTTAATTGACCAGCAAAAAACATTTCAGTATAATTGTAGGATCAAGCGTCATAGAAGCCAGACATAGTTAGGTACACAATGCAGCATTGCAGATAAGAAGCTAGTCTTATCCGACCAGGAAGGGTAGCCCATTTTTGGATAAAAGAAAAAAAAAAGTCAAGAACAATAAGAAAGGGAGAACAAGGACTTAGATGCAGCATTGCAGTTCAATCTTTTCCCATATCTGGTATAGCCACTCTTAAATCAATAACCAAAGCGCCAAAGAGATGCTAAAAACGTAGCTCTTAAGTTTGGGATGAAAATACACCCTAAATACACAAAGCATATGCACATACAAAGGGCTGCTTCATGCACGTATATAGTTAGGTACACAATGGCACTAATGCACCGACACTCATCATTCCAACGTATGTGATACATTTACAAATCCGCATCTGTACCAACTCAACTTTACTACTACTTTCCTATTATTTATTTATTTATTTATTTTTAAACAAAGGCGACGTTTTATTTATGATGACTTGGTGAGTAAAAGAATGTCAACAACAATACCAATTTCTTCTAGTTCTAACTCAAATTCTAAGTTCATTTCAAAAAGATGTTGAACAAGTTGATTATGCTCCTTTATGGGCTTATGTTAGTATATTAGACAAACGACCAGAAGGAGGAGGAAACAAGAGATGATCTTATAATTTTTGTTAAAAGCTTTTACAAGTTCTTACTCTAGAGTAAAGGTCCATTTATTGAAAATTTACGGGACTGGAATTGGTGTGTGCTCAAATATCAATGACGAATATTTGATCGAATTGATTGTTGAATTGGCTAAAACTAGAGTGAAACCTAAACATGTTCCTTGTCCACTGAAGATAGACACGAGAACTTCATTACAAAGAAGGAAGAGTTGTCCTCTAGAAAGGGCATTCAACTTATAAGATAGAGAAAATCTCGAAGCTCTCACAGCTAGAATGTTCTATTCTCCTAGGTTGCCTTTTAACCTTGCAAGAAACCCCTATTATGTAAATTCATAACTGTTCGATGCAAATCATAATCTTAGTGGTTTTCTTCCTCCCACATACAATGCTTTGAGCACAACGCTATTACAAAGAGAGAAAGCACATGTTTGAAGGTTACTTAAACCAGTTAAATCAACCTGGAACAGAAAAAGAGTTAGCATAGTCTTTGAAGGATGAACAGATTCCCAAAGACCTTAAATTAATTTTATGGCCACCGGTGAGGAGGTTCCTGTTTTTTCAAAAGTTGACAGTGCTTCTAATGAAATAAAAATAAGCATTACATAGCCAATAAAATGGCTGAAGTTATTAAAGAAGTAGGGGAAGAAAATGTTATACAAGTGATAACAGATAGTGCTAATGTGTGCAAAGGTACTGCAATGATCATTGAGGTTTCATTTCCTAAAGTTTTTTTTGGATACCTTGCGTTGTGTACACACTGAGTCTTGCCTTGAAGAACATGTGTAGCAAAGTATACTGAAAGAAATAATGTAGTTTATGATAAATGTAGTTAGATTACAAAAATTATTCATGATGTTTCTCCACAAGATTGGCTATTTTTAATCATTTGAATTTGATTGTTGTTGCGGATACATGTTTTGCATCTCTTATAGTGATGATGAGAAGATTTAATTTTTTACACATTCTGTGCAAATCCATGGTTATTAGCAAAGAATGAAGTTCATATAGAGAGGATAGTATGGGCAAGGCCAAGCTCTTAAAGACATAGTTTTGAATGATTTGTGATAGGACAAAATTGCATATATTTTAGCTTTGATTGACATGCTTAAAGCTTGTGATACAGATAGCCCCACGCTTTTGGTCTATGAGATGTGGGATACTATGATAGAAAAAGTGAAGACAGTTGTATACATGAAAGAAGAAAATGATACATCATTTTATGAAGTTGTTTATAATGTACTGACAACTAGATGGGACTAAAAGTTGCACCCCTATCACATGGCTCGCTCTTTGAATCCTTGGTAAACTTATCCTATCAATACTCATCTTTTTAATAACTTAGATGTAAATAATTGGAAAGTTACTAATATTTATAATATAATTTTTTTTTCTCCATTTGTATTTATAGGTACTATAGTGAAGAATGACTTCAAGAGACTTCAAAAAGGATCCCCAGCATGATGAGGAAGAGATTTCTAGGGAGAGGAATAAGTGTTCGAAAAAGTTTTTAGCAACTACAGAGGAGAGAAGAAAGGTTGCACTTGAATATGCTGGCATCTCATCAAAATCAAATAACTTCAATTCTTTTACCTCAATTGAAGATAGTGGATATTGTATCCTAAGTCTTGGGGGGTGATGCATGGTTATTCTGAACCTCTCCCTCAAAAGCTAGCATTGAAGTTTATTGTGCAACCTTGCTCATCAACTTGTTGTGAAAAAAATTGGATTCATTAATTCACTCATTAAAAAGAAATAAGTTCAATCCTAAAAGAGCAGAAGACTAGGTTTATGTGCATACTAATTTATGACTTTTGGTTAGAAAAAGTGAAGAATATAACCAGGGGAGCACTGAGATGTGGGACATTAGTGGAGATGCACGGGAAGACTTTTATGATGTTAGAAACCTTTGAGTGGCAGCATTATCTAGATATGGAAGTTGTCTCATTTACAAATCATGCTCAAGGAGGGGATGAAACTGATATTATTCCTATTTCTAGGCAATAGGCAATTAGTAGTGACTTACAATTTCTATTTTATATTTAGCAATGTTTAACACCATAATTTGTCATTTCTAGTTCATATATACATTTGAGTTTAGTATATTTAGTATGCTCAATTTGAATAATATTTAATATCAATTTTCAATTTTAGTATGGTCTTTAAAAAATTACAATAGCATTTATTTTATTTTGTGAATTATATATATATATATATATATATATATATATATATATATATATATATATATATATATATATATATATATAAATA